>Ga0181528_10000046_pt1 | contig 123180 bp, 95 predicted proteins | sample PEATcosm2014_Bin_47_FD_119742 | JGI IMG/M metagenome (GOLD analysis project Ga0181528, IMG submission 119742) | Peatland microbial communities from MTU Mesocosm Facility, Houghton, MI, USA - PEATcosm2014_Bin10_10_metaG | ecosystem: Environmental > Terrestrial > Soil > Wetlands > Peat | place... | reverse complement strand
GCTTTCAGCCAACTGCGCGTTGGTGGGGCGGACCCCCAGGTCCGCGCGGGTCCCCCAGGACCCGCTTCCGGACGGCGTCACAGAGGCCGCGCCGAGGCAAGACGACCAAACGGCCGACGTGGGTGTCGGCCCCCATTTCCGGAGGTGGCCTGGGGGTCCGCCCCACCACGAATCACGCCCTCACGTCAGGTTCCGGCGGCTTCAGCCGCAACCCGGCTTTCAGTCGGAACCCAACCCACCGCCTTATAGGCGGTGGTTGTTTAGTGCCGCCACTTCCGGTGCTCTCGGGAGAGAGCGCAATTCGGGCCTTTGCCAAAGCCGGATGGCGCGAGGATCAACGTCACGGCAGTCAAGTGATTTTGACCCAAACGAACCACCCTGCGGCCCTTTCCGCGTCCCAGCACCGGGAATTGGCTCCTTGAACGCTCCGGCCCTTGATCCCTCCCTCGGCGCTAACGGTGAAGCATTCCTGAAACTCCCGTGACAGAGGAAGTTCGCGATGTGGCCTGGAAAGCGTCACAGAGCCGTGCAAAATGCTTCCAGGCGGTAGGATGAGAGTGGGCGTAGCGAAGTACTTAGCTTAGATTGGAACGCTGCGACTGCATCGCCCGCGACCCTTTGAAAACACAACCGATGGATACCGCACAACCTCACTCTGAACGGCGCTTGTCATACCTGGTAAGCTTTCATCCTTACCTTTCCCAGTCTTTCATTCTCCGTGAAGTGAGGGGGCTCCGCCGTCTAGGGTTCCATGTTGACGTGATCTCCATCGGTCCGCCGGACCGCCCGATTGAGGAACTGTCGGCTGAGGAGCGAGACGAAGTATTTCTCACCTATTACGTCAAGGCCACGCCTGGATCTACCTGGCTATACGCCCACCTGGCCTTGCTGTTCAGTGCGCCCGGCCGCTACCTGCGGACGCTGGTCCGGGCCATCAAACTTGGCGGCCTCCATCCCGTCGAGCTGCTGCGCCATCTCTTCTATTTCCTCGAGGCAGGCATCGTCTACTGGCGCCTGCGGCAAACAGGTGCGACCCATGTGCATGCGCATTTTGTCTCCGCCGTCGGAGTTCTTGTTTCCTGTTTCGGACCAGTCACGCTCTCCATCACCATCCACGGCCCGGACGAGTTCTTCGACGCGACACGCTACCGCCTGGCTGAAAAAGTCCGCGCGGCCGCCTTCGTCCGCGTCATCAGCATCTTCACCCGCAGCCAGGTCATGCGAACCACGGGCTCTTGGGATCAGTCCAAGTACGCCGTCGTCCGGCTCGGCGTTGATCCGGACTCTTTCCGGCCTGCTGGTTTCCGGCTCGCTCCCGAACCTTTCACTATCCTCTGCGTCGGCCGTCTGAATGCCGGCAAGGGACAGCGAGACTTGGTCGCCGCGGTCGATGGCCTGCGGCGCAAGGGCCTGGACGTAGTGCTACGTTTAGTTGGCGCCGGTCCCGACCGAGCCGCTCTGGAGGAACTCATCTTCCGGCTTGGCCTTGGCAACGTCGTCACACTCGAGGGAGGCGTCAACCAGGACCACATCCGCGCGCATTACGAGAGAGCCGATCTGTTCGCCCTGCCCAGCTACGCCGAGGGCCTGCCAGTGGTCCTGATGGAAGCCATGTCCATGGGCATCGCTTGTGTCTCGACCCGCATCGCGGGCATCCCGGAGCTGATCGAAGACGGCGTGAACGGCCTCCTCGTCACCCCCAGCGACGTTGTAGGCCTCGAGGATGCCTTCGAACGCCTGATCCGCAACCCCGCCCTCCGCCAACGCCTGGCCGAGGCGGGCCGAACCCGGGTGATGCAAGCTTACGATCTGAACACGAACCTGATCGCGCTGGCCGAGCTATTCCGGCACCGACTCCCCTAACGGCCCCGGACGGAAGCGCATCAAATGGCCTCTCGATCCTGAGAACGCTTACCAGAAAACCAGTTCTGTTCGGATATGGTTGCACCAGGACCAGGGCGGAAACCCGGCCCCTGCTGGAGCATTGGCGCCGACAGAAACAGCGTGGAGCAGATCAGCCTAGCAAATCCGTCACGCCGAAGCGCTTGGCAACCTCAACAAGTGAGAAATTGACCGAGAGCTCCTGGGAGAGAACCCGCTCCTTGTTGACGCGGATCGTTTTGAAAGCGGAGTTATTTATGCTGGTGCAGTGGCCGGCGAGATAGGAATCAGGTATGCGGCGTACGACACCACCGCAGTGGCGCTTCCAATACATGATGCCGACGCCTGAGTCGTAGTAATAGCGCTGGCGGACGGCACGCTCGGCATCCGGGGTATTTGGGTGCAGGAAGAAGTTGCGCCACCAACCTGTACCTGTCTGATATTGGTTAGCGCTGGCGCCGCGGGTTGTGCAACCGAGAACCTCCCAGTATCGATGGTGGCGGAAGTGAAATAACTGGCGCAGACCGCCGCGGCTGAGCACTGCGGCCATCTCCCCGTCCGGAAGGCGTTCGAAGATCGCGGCGAGTGCTTGCACGTCCTGGCGTGAGCAAATCAAATCGGCATGCCAAAAGGCGAGGCGTTCCGTCCAGGCATGAGCCCACTCGATGGGGAAGTGCGGCCACATGAGTGGCAGATTGAAGTCCTGGTTGAAGTCAATGTAGATGGACTCAGGCAGGAGTCTGGGCTTGGGAGAGCGCGGGTCTGCACCGACCACAGGCGTCCATCCGGCACTCAGCACAAGGCGCTGTTGCAGCATGCACCAATCCGGATCGACGTGCCAACAAAGCCAGGGCTTTTGAGTGCTACCCAACTCCCGGCGCCAGGACGCCGCAGCCTTCTGAAAGACTGGAAGCAGCTCCGGGTTGAAGCCTTCCCAGTCGCCTTTGCCCAGTTGTGCCAGTTGACTCATTCAGAAGTGAGTCTACCACTGTGATGATAATGTGCCACTCACTCAAGAACGGCGGATTCCAGGGGCGCTTAGGGGCAGTTCGGCCGCAGCTTCTTGACGCGTTCCCGCGCCACTTCGAGGTTCGTACATCGGTGCGCCCCAGCGTGTGCGTGACCGCGCTGGGGCGCCACCGCGAGAGTCAACGGCTCGAGCGCCAGATGGCAGCCAAACGCTGGCACGAGACGGGATTCGTGTTCACGTCAACTGTCGGCACGCCCATCGATGATGGCAATGCACTGCGCGAGTTCGACGCAGTCGTCAAAGCCGCCGGTCTGCCAAAGCAGCGCTTTCCCGACCTGCGCCATGCCGCGATCACGTTGCTTGGTGCGCAAGGCGGGCCACCGAAGGTGATCGCCGATATCGTGGGCCGTTCTGACATCCGGCTGACGCGGAACGTCTACCAGCACGTCTTCCAACTCGCCAAGCGCGAGGCGGCCGACAAGATGAACGAATTGTCGATCGAAGCCACCGGTGGCGAAGAGAAAAGCGGTCTTGCCACTGCTTTTGCCACTGTTGGGCAGGCGGGACCGGTCGATTAGGCTGTAAGTGTTTGAAAAAACTGGAGCCACCCGCCGGGATCGAACCGGCGACCTGCTGATTACGAATCAGCCGCTCTACCAGCTGAGCTAGGGTGGCCCGTGTGAAGAACCGGCGTCAGAGCGCCGTAATTCCAATATGCCATAGGTCACCTACTGCCGTCATCACCCCTTGCGACCAAGCTGCCAGCCGGGTGGCGGCACCGCCTTGGAAGATGTGACGATCCACTCCGCCATTTAGCGAACTGGCAAGAGGGTTACGTTGGCCGCGCTACACTCACCCGCACTCGGGCCGCACTCCCGGGGCGACAGGTCCTTGTTTAAGCAGGCCCTGACCTCCTGGAGTTCGCCGTCCTGGTAGCAGGACGTCCGGAAAGCCTTCGCTGGGAAGGTTGGATTCGAGGCCGCGACCTTCGATTCGATCTGGGCGGGGTTGAGCTGCAGTTCTTGCGAAGGCTGATTCAGGTCGTCCGGCAGAATGATGGAATCGCGGGCCTTGCGGAGCGTGGCGAAGTAGTCATCCGCGCTCAATCCGCTGCAGGTGCCGTGCGCCGCCCACTCGTGCTGGATCAGAGACTCGGTGGGGATGTAGTTCAGGGTAGCCTGGATGATCGCCTGTGATACCGGGCTGGCGCTGCCGCAGTTTTCCGGTCCGCGCGAGCTTTCCCCTTGCGGCCAGAGCCCGTGTACGATGAAGCCGATGTGAAGTCCCACACCGCATTCCCGCGGGTCCTTGTTCCCCTGAGGCTGGTTGCAGAAGTCCGGCGCATAGGACAGAACCAGCAGGTAATACGAGAACTGCGTGGGGGTAGCGGGCTCTTTCTTGTGAGGTGGTTTGGCGACCGCGCTGCCGGACAGCATCAGACCGGCCAGCAGGGCTGCGAGAAAAAAACGGCGGCGGGTGAACGTTCGCATGGGCAGATTCCCCTCCACTTTGTGTCGATTGTGAGTGACGCCAACGCCGAAATCGTTGCGTGGAGCCGGTTGATTGGCGCCTGATTGCGATGCTCGAACTATCGCATGTGGCCCAGTTCGGCGCAATCCTAAATCTTCCCGCCGTGGTCCATGACGCTCGATTGACGCCTGGTAGACGGGTTACGGCCTGGCGTGAAGCATCCTGCCCAGCCGGGCTTGGCGATGCGGCGGCCATCCAGGGCATTGGCAGTTCCAGCCTCCGCGAACGCGAGCTTCGGCGTGCCGCCCTTGAGGGACGCCTCCCATCAATCTGCGTTCAAGCAGCATCGATTACGATATCCCGTTGGACGAAAGTCCTGAGCGCGAAATCCTGCTGCTGATGCTGCATCTCGAATCTCTGCCAGGCATAAGGGGAAACCTGAGGTTCCCTTTTTGTAAAAGCTTCATTTTAGAATTAGTGAGTTGCAAGCGACGAATGGAACCTGAGGTTGCCATTTTGTTTTTCACATGCCTGCTCCGCTCTGGCTCCGGCGCTCCGGGACCGGAGGGATTTCGGAACCGCCCGCTCGCCAATCGTCACCACACGCTCCTTCAGTTCCAAGCGGAGCGGAGCGCCTTCGCAGGTTCAGCAACGTCGTGTTGGAACAAGCCCATCCGGCAGCACCTGGCAAAACGCTATTGCGGTCGCTTGGGGCCGTTGAACGATCGCTCAATCATGTCGTGGGGATCCGTCGAGACGCCGTGGTCACGCCACAGCCAGCGCATCATCTCGGGGAACACGGTCCGCAACATCCGCTGCCCGTGACGCTGAATGCCCCAAGAGTAGTTCAGGTCGTAGCCCTTTTCAGTGAGAGCCTGCTGCATTCGAACATTCTGGTAGAACCAGTCGCGAGCCGGATCGTAGCTTCCGTCCGCGCCCACGGCGCGATTGTCATTGCGGCCATCGACCAGGAAAACGCGAAGGGGCTTCTTCTCGCTCTTGCGGATGATGTCCGGATAGGCATGCCCACCGCGTATGTCGGTGAAACTGCCGACGTTGCTCAGCACTTTTCTGAACTGGTTCGGCCGTTCCCAGGCCACAGTGAAAGCGGCAATCGCGCCTGAACTGGAGCCGCCGATGCCGTGGCGTTCGGGGTCTTTGGACAGGTTGTACTCCTTGTAAAGCATGGGAAGCAATTCATCGACGATAACGCGGGCATATTTGTCATCCAGAGTGTTGTACTCGGTGCGCCGGTTCGTATCGGGATCGCCCCAGTTGCTCGGGGTCGGCTCGGGCTGATCGGGGCGGCGGCCAGGGTTGATGAAGACGCCAATCATGACGGGAATCTCGCGGCGATAGATCAGGTTGTCCATCACGAACTGCGCGCGGACATCGCCCTCCGGCGCCATAAAAGCCTGCCCATCGTTGTAGATCATCAGACTGGCAGGGACGGCCGGATCGTACTGCGCGGGCACATAGATCCAGTAGGTGTGCTGTGTCCCGGGATAGACCTGGCTGGGGAGCGTGAACGGTCCCTTGATCTCGCCCTTCGGGACTCCTTCCTGCGGGATCGCGTCAGGCGCCAGATTGTAATAGATATCAGTGTTCGGTGTCCCGGCCATTGCGGCGGGCGCGACCTGGCGTTGTGCCGGCGCTTGATCCTGCGGGTTCACGGGCGCCTGCGCCCGGGCGAAAGCTGCGATGATCAGCGGCGCGAGCATGGCGAAGAAGTGGCGTCTCATAACTTCAGGCGGCCAGGATACCACGGCCGATCCCCTGAGAAGACCAACGGAAGTCAGAACACTTTTCGGAACGTAAGGTTGATGCGAGTGGCGCCGGTCAGCGGGTGCTGCCCAGCTTGGATAGGAGCGACACCGTGGTAGGCGAAGCGCGCGGGACCGCCCCACACCGCAATGTCACCATTTTCCAGGCGAAGGCGGCGCAGCGGATCGGAGCGGCGTTTACCGCCCCACAGGAATACAGCCGGCAGGCCGAGCGAGACGGAGACGATTGGGGCCCAGGAGTCCATCTCGTCACGGTCGCGATGCAGGCTGAGTTTGGCGCCTGCGACGTAGCGGTTGATCAGGCACGCGTCGGGATCGTAGCCGGCGAACCCGGCCTCGGCGGCGGCGCGTGCCGCGAGTTCCAGAAACGCTGCGGGCATCGCGGGCCAGGGTGCTCCGGTGACAGGATCCATTAGGTCGTAGCGGTAGCCGGCGCGGTCGGATACCCAACCGGTGCGGCCGCAGTTAGTCATCGCGACAGACATGGTGTAGCCGCCCGGCGTAATCATGTGACGGAAAGGCGCGGCCTGAGCGATCAGCGCCACTTCCTCGAGAAGAGCGGGCGTTTCCTTGGTGACGAAGCCGCGCAACAGGACAGCGCCTGCTTCGAGCGGCTCCACGGAGTGCGGTAATGAATCGCCGTCGAAAAGAGAGGTCATTTGCGCTGAGGAATAGGAACCGCGCCCTGCCGCCTGGTCTGTGGTTACGCTCTGCCCCGCAGATGGTCGATTTCACGCCTATCGCGTTTCGATGGCCTGCCGTCCCGGAACGCTTCGGAATTCGGCGACTGCTTGCGTTCCGCTGCCAGCCTAAGCCGCAACTCCCGGCTCGCCTCTGTTTCCCGGTAGAGGGTCTGGGCAACAGCCGCGGGGCCGCGAATCTCACTGAGGCCCAGGACGTCCACCTGAAAGTCGCCGCTGTCATTCTTGATTTGAAGCAGGTCGCCTACACGGACCTCACGCGCAGCCTTGGCTTCATGCCCGTTGGTCTGAATCCTGCCGAGTTCACAAGCCTTCGCGGCGAGCGCGCGCGTCTTGAAGAATCGGGCGGCCCAGAGCCACTTGTCCATTCTCACGCCAGTCATAATTCCATTCTCGGCCAGGGCAGGATCTGCGTATGGTCATCATCGCGGCTCTGCTACCTATTTCCGCGAACGGACCTTCCGGGCTGCGGCTCCGATCCAGGCTGGTGGGGGCTGGAGACCCCTCGCGGCAATGGATTGCCGCCCCGCTTCGCGCTAGAAAAGATACTTCAAGGCGAACTGGATCAAGCGCGGGGCAACGGAGGTTTGCGTGATCATGCCTAGCGTTGCGGTGCCCACGTTCGTCCCCGGGTTGGCGAACTGCGGGTGGTTCAGAGCGTTATAGAACTCCATGCGGAAGGCCAGCACGCCGTCCTCCCGAATGCCGCCTACCTTGGTCGTCTTACCGAGCGAAAAATCCGTGTTCACCTGACTGGGACCGTTCATAATGCTCTGCCCCGCGGTGCCGTACGCCGTGGAACCGTCGGAGCCGACGGCTGTGGGCGAGCAGAGGGCCGCGGTGTTGATCCAGTTGTTGATGCGGGCCGAAGTGCTGCCCGGAGTCGCCAGGCTGGCATAGGAAGAGCCGGGACAAAGCGTAACGGTCGAGGTCGCCGCATTGCCATAGACGCCGCCGCCGTTCGAATCAGTGAGCGTCATCGGCAGACCGCTTTGCACAATGACCATGCCTGAGAGAGACCAGCCCTTCAACAGCGCGCCGGGGACGCCGGTAAAGCGCGCGGGCGTGGGGAGCTGATAGTTGAAGTTCGTCGTCAGGCGATGGGTGCGGTCGAACGAGGCGCGCGCCCAGTCGAGAGCGAGGTTGTTCAGGTCGTTGTAGATGGCGGTGTCGGTTGCGGCGCGCGAGTAGGTGTAAGCGGCTTGGAAGGTCAGCGAGCGCGAGACCTGTTGGCGGAGCGTGGCCTGCAGGCTGTGATACGTGGAACCGCCGATGAATGCGCTGTTGGCCAGCGCCGTGGGCGTTTCGCCGAGAATCGGGACGCGCAGCGAGGCGTTCTGCGCGGTATTCGTCGTAATGCAATCGGAGGCGATACCGTCGTACCCGCAGTTTACCGGACTCGCCGCGCTGGCCAGCAGCGGCTGGTTTAGGCCGTGCGAGAGCATCAGCCGGTCGCCGCGCGAGCCGACATAACCCGTGTCGAGTGTGAGCGTGTGGGACAGGCGGAGCTGGGTGCTCAGGTTCCATTGCTGGAGCTGCGGAATCCGGTAATCCGGGCCGACGACGCGATCGGAGAGTTGGGAGTCCACGGTGCGGGCTATATAGCCCAAAGTGGGAGTCGGGAAAGGCTTCTGCAAGCTCGAAAGATTGTTGCTGGAGTCTGAGTTGGAGAAGCCCTGCGCAAAGGGCGTTCCCGTGGAAGAACCGTTCGAGGACGGAGCCTGAAAGAACCAGCCGTAACCGCCGCGGATGGTCAGCAGGCCCTTGGCTCCGAGCGGATGCCAGGCGAGGCCAAAGCGCGGCGCGAGAGCGTCCAGCGGTGTGTTGTTGTCGTAGTAGCTCTTCATGGAACGGATGACTACGCCTGAGGGAGGAGGGCCGAACGGCTGCCCGGTGTACGGGTTGATGAGATTGGGATTGTAGTTCGCGGCGACGGTCGTACCCAGATAGGTTCCCGAGGACGGCGGAATCGGCATCTGCCGCAGAAGCTCCGGCGAGGTGTTGCCAATGGCGCCGTCGGCGTCTTGCGCCGGTCCCAGGTATTCCCAGCGCAGACCGAGATGGAGCGAGAGGCGGGAATTCAGCTTGACGTCGTCCTGCGCGAATGCCGCGCCGCTGTAGCTGCGGTATTTGGCTTGGGTTTCACCGTTGGGTCCGATCCCGACACTCGCCTGAATCCATTGGACGTTGCTGCGTCTCCACGGGCTGAGGTTATCCGCCGCGCTCAGGCCCAGCAGAAAGTCGTCGAAGGTCTGGAAGGTGGCTTTGCCGCGCGCCGCGCCGGTGTCGTCGCGGAAGTTGAACTGCGTCAGGAACGTGCCGCCCGCGCGGATGGTTTGACGGCCGTGAACCCAGGAGAGGTTGTCCGCCCAGGAGTAGTATTTGCTGTTCGATGCGAAATCGTTGCCCGTGTTCCCGAACATGCGGAAGCTGCCCAGATCTCCTAGCACGGTCAACTCCGGCGGCCGGTTGAAAAATGGAGTCGCCGAGGTCATGCCCAGGGAAGTGGCTGTCGGGGTGTCGACGCCCTCGGCGTTTTGCAGCGAGCGCGTGAAGCTCATGCGGGCTTCGTTGACGACGTTCTTCGTCAGGGAGGAAGTGAGATTCAGGCTGGCCACATAGTCTCTCGCCTGCAGCGCCTGCGGCGTGCCATTGCCGGGCAGTGTGGCCGTGCCCGGATAGCCCGAGGGCGAGCCGAACGTACGGAATTGATCGATGGTCGCCACGTAGCCGCGTTCGGAAAGGGTGTGTTTGGGCGACAGGATATAGTCCGCGTTCAGGAGAAACTGATTCTCGTTGTAGGTCGAGGGAAGGCTATAGGAGGAAAAGCCGAGTCCGGCGTTGGCGCCCGAGGTGACGATCGTTTGCGGGACGGGGATGAGGTATGATCCGTCGCTGCGTTTCGCCTGCAGGAGTTGCAGGGCGACCGGGTTGATCGGCGCCGTAGTGGCCGTGGCCTGGTTGTTGCAGTCGAGCTGCTTTCCGCCGGCGTAGGTCAGATAGCGCGGATCGGGCTGGCCGCCGAGCATGTGGTTGGCGGGGCAGAACTGCGCGGCCAGTGCCGCGGCGGAACGGTCGTCGGTGAGCGGCGGCAGGATGGGGTTGGACGTGGAGGTGGTATCCAGACCGTTGATCTGCCGGGTGCCCTGGAAAGAGCTGAAAAAGAACAGCTTGTCGCGCCGGATGGGACCGCCGAGCGTGGCCCCGTACTGGTTCTGCTTGAGGTTCGGCTTCGATTGCCCGGTGGCGTTGCGGAAAAACGTGTTGGCGTTGAAGATGTCGTTCCGCACGAATTCCCAGGCGTCGCCGTGGAAGTCTTTCTCGCCGCTCTTGGTGATCAGCGCGGTGGTCGGCACCTGCGCGCCATAGTAGGCGTCGTACTGGGAGGGTTGGATCTTCAACTCTGAAATCGTATCGGGATTGGGCACGGCGCTCGGCGCGTTCGCTCCATCCAGGGTGTAGGCTCCGGCGTTGGTGTTGCCATTGACGTTGATGCTGCGCGTGCCGCGGCCCAGGGTGGCGGCGTTGTTGACGTCGGCGGCGGAGCCCGAGGCCATCGAGAGGATCTGTGTGAAATTGCGCGTCGTGAGCGGGACCGAGGTGATGGTTTTGGCATCGACCACGGTGCCATTGGAAGCGGCCGTGCCGCCGGTGCGGCACTGGCAGGGGACGGGCTCGGAAGATTCGCCCCGCTCGAGCGTCGCGTCCAGCGTGGCTACCTCAGAGATGTCCACTGATTCCGCGTCCATGCGCGATGTCTTGAAACCATGCGAGGCGAACTGAACCGCGTAGACGCCGGGCGGAAGCATGGAGAAGCCGTAGGCGCCGTCCGCGGCGGTGGTGGAGGAGTGGGTCTGGCGGGTCGCGGCGTTTGTGATTGTGACGGCCACATCGGGAATCGCTTCGCCCTGCGGGTTCACGACCGCTCCAGCCAGAGCGCCTGTCGTCGCTGATTGAGCGGGCGCGAGGGCCGGGCAACCGAAACATAGAACTGTCGCCAGACACCAAACGGGTGATTGCATTGCCGTCCTTGTGCGCTTTTTGAAATCGCCGCGGGAAACCGGATGGGCTCGGCCCGGCGCGGTGGTTCCTGCCCATTCTATAAGAAGTACGAGGCGGGCTCAGGTTGCGGATGGACAATCTGGGGCGATTGAATCGCTTTGAGTTTGTCCCGGACTGACCGGCCAGGGGGCCGGTCGGGGACCCGGGGGTCCGCCCAACTCAGACGTTGAATCCGCATCAATAGGGTGAGTTCGCGCATCTATAGGCGGGATGAGGAACCTAATTTTCGCTACCGTTTTGACCTCAGCACTCGCCATGAGTCTCCCAGCAGCTACCAACGTTCACGAGTTCACTCTCAACGATATCGACGGCAAGCCGGTCTCGCTCGCCGAATTCAAGGGCAAAGTCGTGCTCATCGTCAACGTCGCCAGCAAGTGCGGATTCACTCCGCAGTACACCGGCCTGGAAGCGCTGTACGAGAAATACAAGGACCAGGGCTTCGTGATCGTCGGCGTCCCGGCCAACAACTTCGGTTCTCAGGAGCCGGGCACCAACGAAGAGATCAAGACGTTCTGCACGCGCAAGTACAACGTCAGCTTCCCGATGCTCGCGAAGGTGTCGGTGAAGGGCGACGACATCACGCCGCTCTACAAATACCTGACCGAAACGAAGGGCGGCGACGTGAAGTGGAACTTCACCAAGTTCCTGATCGGCAAGGATGGCTTGGTGGCCGAACGGTTCGAGTCGGCGGTGAAACCGGACGACCCGGCCTTGACCGCGGCGGTTGAGAGCGCGCTGAAACAGTAAGCAATCACCGGCCAGAGTGGGTGGGGCGGGCCCCCAGGTCCGCGCGGGTCCCCCAGGACCCGCATCCGGGCAGTCCGTGCTGGGGATCGCCGAAGAATGACCCCCCGGCGGCCGACGCGGGCGTCGGCCGCGGACTTGGTGGTCCGCCCCATAATGCGGTCTGATACCGTGAAAGGGAGTAGGCCTCCCGCGAGGCACGCTCCCACACTCTCATGGCACGCATCCTCGTCACCGGCGGCGCCGGCTACATCGGCTCGCACACCACGCATCATCTGCTCCGGCTCGGCCACGACGTGCAAGTTGTGGACGACCTCTCGCACGGCTACCGGCACAACGTCCCGGAGGACCGACTCCACGTGTTGAACCTGCTGGACACGGCCGGGCTGGACGCGCTGCTGCAGCGATTCTCCTTCGATGCGGTAGTGCATTTCGCCGCGTTTATTGAGGTGGGCGAGTCGGTGCGGTTGCCCGAGAAGTACTTCCGCAACAACTGCGGCGCCACGTTCAGCCTGCTGGATGCGATGGCGCGCGCGAATGTGCGCAAGATCGTCTTCTCCTCCACGGCGGCGGTGTACGGCAATCCCGAGCGCACGCCGATTACCGAAGACATGCCGCACAAGCCGGTGAACCCGTACGGTCAGACCAAGCTGATGGTGGAACAGGCGATGCGCTGGATGGACGCGGGCAACGGCCTGCGCTTCGTGGCTCTGCGCTACTTCAACGCCTGCGGCGCCGAAGAGGCTTTTGGTATCGGGGAAGAGCACAATCCGGAATCGCACCTGATCCCGCTGGTCCTCCGGGCGATCCGCACCGGCAAGCCGCTGACCGTCTTTGGCGAGGACTATCCCACGCCGGACGGCACGTGCGTGCGCGACTACATCCACGTATCCGACCTGGCGCAGGCGCACTCGGCCGCGCTGGACCATTTGTTGGGCGGTGGCGTGAGCTATTCGTTCAACGCCGGGACCGGGCACGGTTTCAGCGTGCTCGAAGTCATCCAGGCCGTGGAGCGGGTCACGGGCAAGAAAGTGCCATATACGGTTGGTCCGCGGCGGGAAGGCGACCCGGCGATTCTCGTGGCCGACTCGACCCGGCTGCAGAAGACGCTCGGATGGAAGCCGAAGTACATAACGCTCGATTCGATGGTCGAGAGCGCCTGGAAGTTCGACAGCAAGAAGAACGCGTAGTCGAAAGTAGGGCGGCGCTCCAGGTGGTGGGGCGGTCCTCCAGGACCGCGCGGGCTCTCCAGAGCCCGCTCTTTGGCCGGATGCGGGCGGGGCCTGGAGGCCCCGCGCGGCTCTGGAGAGCCGCCCCACTTGCGCAGGGCTCCCGGCAGGGCGCGAAAAGCCAAAACCGTAAACTTTTACGGTTCATGTCTGTAAGCCACTGATTCTAATAGGGCTTAAAATGCGAAACCGTAAATTTTTACGGTTTCGCCTGAACGGGATCTCGGGATACGGCAACAATTTCGCGCGCAGCGACTACTCCTCCCGAAGCGCTGCCATCGGGTCCAGCCGGGCCGCACGGCGTGCCGGCAGGTACGCGGCGACGGTCGTCGCGCAGGCGAGCACGAGCACGGCAACGGCCAGTTGCAGCGGGTCATTCGGTTTGATTCCATACAGGAGACTGGCCACCAGCCGGCCCGCCGCCAGAGCGACGCCGAGCCCGAGCGCCAATCCCACAACCAACAGAATCAGGACGTCCCGCAGCATCAGCCAGGTCACCGACTGGCGTTGCTCGCCCAGCGCCATGCGAATCCCGATCTCGCCCTTGCGCTGGACGACTGCATAGGATGTGACGCCATACAGCCCCACCATCGCGAGCAGCAACGCCAGCAGCCCGAACGCGACGGAAAGCAGGGCTACGACGCGCGGCTGAAGCAGCGTGTCGCCCACTTGGTTCTCGAAGTTCTGGAACTCTAGCGAGACGCCGGGATTCACCTCCGCGAACGCCGCGCGCAACGAGGGGATCAATTGCTCCACGGGAACCTGCGAGCGCACTTCGTAGCTGACCGTCGGCCACGGATCCGGGTCCTGCCCGGACGCGAGAAAAGCGCTCCAAACCGGCGTCTCATCGATTCGCCTGTATTTCGAGTCCTTCACGACGGCGATCACCTGGTAGGGCTGCAACGTCCTGACGGGACCGAACTCATCAAGCCCGATAATCTTGCCCAGCGCATTCGCCGGACCAAAGAAATGGCGGGCAACCGATTCACCGAGGATGATCACTCCAGGGCTGTGTAGGGCGTCGTGCTCATTGAAGTCGCGCCCCGCCAACAGAGGGATTCGCAGCGACCGGAAGTAGTCCGGGGAAACGCGATTCAAGAGGAGGTCTGTGTCTCCCGGCGAAGCGCCGGCGCCATCTTCAGGGCGGGAACGCGTACCCCAGCCTGCTCCGCTTAAGGGGACGAGCATGGAACTGGCCGCGGAAACCACGCCCGGAACCCGTCGCAACCGCTCCAGGATTTCCGCATAGGTCTGAACACGCTGCGATTTCGGCACGGAGGCCTGTTGCGCGTCCGCATTAATGATGAGGATGCTCTGGCTGATAAAGCCCGTATCGACAGTTAACAGATTCCGCAGGGTCCCCAGGAACAGTCCGGCTCCCACGAGCAGCATCAGCGAGAGAGCCACCTGGCCGACGATGAGCGCCTTACCCAGGTTGAAGCGGGACGAGCCGGCCACCGCGCTGCGTGCATTCTCCTTGAGAGCCTGCTCCAGTTCCACGCGCGTCGCCCGCAGCGCCGGCGCCAGCCCGAACAATAGGGCCGTCAATAGGGTGGCGGCAATCGTGAATGCGAAGACACGGAGGTCGGGCGAGGTGTCGATGGCGAGCGGAATGGGACCGGTCGAGATCAGGCGCACCAGCAGACGGCTCCCCGCGAGGGCTAGCAGGAATCCACCGGCAGCACCCAGCAGCGACAAGAGCAGGCTCTCCGTCATGAGCTGGCGAATAATGCGCATGCGGCTCGCGCCGATGGCCATCCGCACGGCGAATTCGCGTTGGCGTGCGGAAGCGCGAGCCAGCAGCAGGTTCGCCACGTTAGCGCAGGCGATCAGCAGGACCAACCCGACGATCGCCATCAACGTGAAGAGCGCGATGCGATACTGCGAACCGGTTTCCGAAAAGCCTCCCGCGGCAGGGCTCAATTTGAACGTGTTCTTCAGGTACTCGGCCTGGCCTTTGGCATCCCAGTCCGACGGCAGAGTGGCGCGATTGACTTCCGAAGAAAACAACCTCATGCGCGCCTCCGCCTGCAAGATGGTCTGATCGGGGCGCAACCGTCCCAGCAGGGTGAGCCACCACATGGATCTTTGGTCGAGATCGTTGCGGTCGGTGTGCAGCAACGGCTCGCAGGCGAGCGGGAGAGCTACGTCGAACCCCCGGTCGACGTTGAGGCCCTTGAACCACGGCGGCGTAACGCCTACGATCTCGAACGGGATCCGGTTCAGCCGGACGGTTTTGCCAATGACGTCCGCGTCGCTCGCGAATCGGCGCTGCCAAAAGTTGTAACTCAGCACAGCCAGCGCCGGCGCGCCGCGGCGGTCGTCATACTTGCCGAAAACGCGCCCCTTCATCGGCGCAACGCCGAGCACCCGGAAGAAATCTCCACTCACCCACAGTCCGAACGCGAACTGACTCTGGCCGCCATCGGCCAGGTCTAACTTCGTCTCGGCATAGGCCAGAGCGCCCGAGAAAGCTTGCTGGTGGTCGCGAACATGCTCCCAAATCGGATTCGTCAGGTCGCCGTTTTCGCCTTGCTTGATTTGCGCCAGCCTGCCCGGGTCTTCCACCGGCAGGGACCTCAGCATGACAGCGTTGACGATGCTGAAAATCGCCGTATTCGCGCCAATTCCAAGCGCCAGCGAGAGTACGGCGACCGCGGTGAACCCGGGGCTGCGGCGTAACATGCGTCCCGCATACTGCAGATCGCGAAGAGTGGTGTCAATCCAGGGCATGCCTCTGCGATTGCGGTAATTCTCTTGCGCGAGCGACAGGCCTCCCGTCTTCAGCAGCGCATCGCGCCTGGCTTCGGCGGGCGTCATCCCCGCTCGCAGGTTGTCTTCGATCTGCATCTCCAGGTGGCTCTCGAACTCTTCCGCTAACTCACGATTCTGCCGGTCTCTGGCAAACAGACCGCCGATCCGCAGCGCGAAGGCGCGCATGGTTCTCAAGGGGTGCGCGGGACTCATGATGCCTCCCGATCCGGGAACAGGAAGCGGGCGATGATGGCCGTGGTCTGCTCCCACTGGCGCGCTTCCTCAGCGAGCTTTTTTGCGCCGGCCCTCGTGAGGGCGTAAAACTTCGCCCTGCGGTTGTTGTCCGACGTCCCCCACTCGGCAGAGATGTAGCCCTCCTGTTCGAGCTTCAGAAGGGCCGGGTACAGCGTGCCGTAGTTGACTTGCAGCAGGTCCCCGCTGGTCTGCTCGATGCGGCGTGCAATGCCGTATCCGTGGAGCGGGCCCATCGTCTCCAGAGTCTTCAGCACCATCAGCGCCAAAGTGCCTTGCCAGACATCCGACTTATCGCTCATAGCTCGTATTGGTTCCCCATATCAGGGTGACATGGCTTGTATTGGGAAACAATAGGAGAGGTGAGAGAGTTTACATCTGGCCTTGAGGGAGCCGCTGTGGCGCACGCTTCAGCGTGCTGCGGCGGGATTCATCCCGCCGTCCGGCGAGTCTTCAGCAAGCTGGTGGCATGAATGCCACCACGGCACGCTGAAGCGTGCGCCACGAAGCGGCAAGAGCAGCCGATCTGGAGATCGGCGGTCCCAGGGGGCGGCTATGCTAAATGGAGGCCAGTATGAAACCTTTACACCTTCTCGCTACTCTTGTTCTCGTTTCCTGCGTGTCGATTGCCCAGGACTGGAAGCCTTTGTTCAATGGAAAGAACCTCGACGGATGGGAGGTGCGCGGCGAGTGCACCTGGAGCGTTCTCCCGGACGGCGTGCTGCTGGGTCAGCGCAGCCATCCGAACCCGGATGATCCATTCTCCGCCTGGCCCGCATCGCGCGAGCAGTACGAGAAATGGCTCTATCGTCAAGCCTGGCTTTACACGGTAGCGAGTTTCGACGAATTCGACCTCCACGTCGAGTACATCATGCCCCCCAAGGCCAATAGCGGGATCTCCATCCGCGACCTCTCAAGAGCGCACTTCGTCATCGGTGAGGAGGATAGCGCACGCCCCGACTTAGTGACGGCGTTGAAGAGTTCTCCCGCGCACGTCGGCTATGAGATCCAACTCATCGACGACCGGGCGCCGGAGAAATATATGTCCGGCAGCATCTATAGCTTCGTCCCCGCGCCCGCGAATTTGCAGCGCACGGGCGAGTGGAACTCGATTGACATCGAGAGCCGCCGCTCCGGCATCCGCGTGATGGTCAACGGCGTGTTCGCGGCCGAATTCGCAGGCGACCCCGCGCGATCGCTGGTCGGGCCGATCGGCCTGCAACTGCACGATCAGTTTACTTTCGCGCTGTTCAGGAATATCCGGATCCGCGAGATCAGGCACGCAGTCTCCAAGTGACTGAGGCTCGCTGGCCGATCGGTGCATTGAAATCGAGATTGCGGATCTAATATCCACCACTCTCTGACGGTCGTGGCTCCGACCCGGAACGGAGCCGCGAGAGTCATGGAGCGGTGATATTCTGGCGCTCTATTCCGCCGCGAAGACGCGATAGGAGCCGTGCTTCAGCGCAGTCTCGAAGATCGTATTGGGTCCCTGCGAAGTGCCGGTAAGAGTCTCGCCGGTCAGCATGTCGTGCAGTTTTGTGATGCGCTTGTCGGTTATGATGCGCGCCTGCACCGGGTTTTCCTGGAACGATTCGACAATGAACTTGTCGTTATCGTAGACGAACAGGCTGACGCGACTGGGGGCGTCCAGGCGAACAAACAAGTCCTTGGCCACTACGTCGCGAATAGCTTTGAGAACCGCGGGCGGGTAGCTGTACAGATCCCCGATGGCATTCGGGATCGTCAGGACGTAAAGCGCTCCCTTGGAATACTTGGCTGAAAGCAGGATGGGCGCACCCGTGGTTTTTGAGGGTGACGTGAAGGCGCTCACCATTTCCCAGCTATCGTTGGTGGCGTAGCGGATGAGCGGGATCAGGATGTCGCTGTCGGCCTTGATACCGCCGCCGCGCCAGCCCTGCTGGAACTCACGCACGGAGACCGTCCGGCCGGTGTTCTCCATTTCAACGATGTCCTCAATGCCTTTGCCCTGCAGCGCCTTCAAGAGTCCGGACGTGATCACGACGCTCTTGCCATCCACCAGTTGACGCTTGATCTTCTCGACGATGGCGGGATCGAAGCGCGCCTGCTCGGTCAACAGGACGGTTTTCGCCTCGACCGGGAACTCCGGCACGATGTCCATGGGGATGCCGATCATGCCCAGGTAACTCGGCAGGAAGTCCTCACCATAGGAATGGTAGGGCTTGTAGGTCTTGACACCGATTGGCTTGCCCAACTCGCCCAGGAACTTGTCGAGCTGCGCGAAGACCTCGCCGCCAATTTCAGCCGCTTTCGAATCCGGAACGAGTGTGCCGTCAGCCTGCTTGGTGGGCGAGTAAATGGCGCCGATATTGAAGAACGTGATCTCCGGAGCTTTGGCGAACATGGTCAGCCAGATCTGCTCGGCGAAGCGGTCGCGCGGTTCCATCCCATAGTGGTCGACCCATCCGCCGGCATTGCCGCCCGGCTTGATGTTTTCGAAATAGCGCACGATCGAATAGCCGTGGTACTCCTGCAGGTGCTGGTTGCCGTTGACCGGGTCACGCGTCTCGGTGCCGGTGTAGATCTTGTCGAAGTACTTGGGTTCGGTCTCCAGGTTGAAACCGAGGTTCTGGAAATGGTCGTACCAGTTCGGGTACTTGATGATGACCCGCACTTTGGGGTTCACCGCTTTGGCCGGGCCGACCACCAGATTCCGGGCCGCTTCGTCCATCAGCGCCAGGCGGTACTCGGTCCAGCTTCGATTGCCCTTTTCTCGAATGGCGCTGTCGGACTTGCAGTTGGTGAAGAAGAAGTCGTCGAGGATGAACTCATCGAAGTTCCGGGCGGTGAACTCGACCACCTCTTTCAGCTTCTTCCGCTGCTCGGGTTCGGAATAGCAATAGGTCTCGAACATGTTCCGCTCGTTGATGGTCACCGTGATGCCACCAGAGACTTTGACGCCCTTGCTCAGGAAGAAGGCTTTGGCCTTGTCGAGAGTCTCCTGGTCGATGACGACCATGTCGCGATGGGTCTCCAGGTAGATCTTGTCCACCTTCATGTGCTTGGAAACGGCCTCCCAGTGGCTTTCGAGCCAGGCCGGATCTTTCATCTTCTGGACTTCGTAGACCCGGGCGTATAGCGCCACGTCGAAATTCTTATAGTTGTTGCCGCCCGCGCTCAGCGCGGACGCCGCGACTACAAGGAGTAGCGCCGGACACACAACCGCCGTCAAACTTCTCGCCATAGCTGACCTCCCGAAGCACCGGACCTAATCGCGCCACACCAAGTCTTATCACACCAGGTCTTGAGCGGTGGGGGCGTTGCGATCGGGAGGAGTTTCGGTAACAAGATACGGAAACCCTGCCCAACCCCTCGACGATGCGATGATATGCTGTCGGCAGAACCCCATGTACCCCCGCCTCTGTTCGATCCTATTCATGCTTTCTTTCGCCGGGACCCTGACGGCGCAAACCAATGTCGGTCAGTTCGAATCCCACCAGGACATTGGCATAACTCCCGTCGCCGGGTCGGCGCAGTTTGACGCCGCCAGCAGTGAGTACCGGCTTACCGGTGGCGGGGCGAACGTCTGGGGCACGCAGGATGCGCTTCAGTTTGCCTGGAAGCGAATCTCCGGCGACGTTCGCATCACTGCTGACGTGAGGTTCATCGGCGTTGGCGCGGTGAACCACCGGAAAGCGCTGCTTATGATCCGCCAGAATCTGAGCCCGGATGCAGCTTACGCGGATGTAGCGCTGCACGGTGACGGACTCACGTCCCTGCAATTCCGCTCCACCGCCGGTGAGAAGACCGAGGAGCTTCGCTCGACATTGAATGCTCCGACGCGAATCCGAATTGAGCGGCGGGGCAACCAGTTTACGATCTTCGCCGGAAAGCCTGGTGAGGAACTCCTGCCGACCGGCCCGCAGACCGTGGTGCTCGCCGACCCCGTGTATGTGGGCCTCGGGCTCTGCTCGCACGATGAGAAGATTCTGGAGACCGCAGTGTTCTCAAACCTGAAGATTGAGCCGCTCCCGGCGGCCGCCGCGCGTCCGCGCTACCGCAGCAAGATCACCGTTTACGACACGGTGACGCGCACGGAGAAGACGGTTTACACGCAAGAGGACGTCGTGGAAGCGCCCAACTGGTCGCGCGACGGCAAGTTCCTGCTGGTGAATACGGGCGGCAATCTGTACCGCCTCCCCGTGGGCGGCGCCGATCCGGCGAAACTCGAAAAGATCGACCTGGGCGCGGGCGGCTATCGTTGCAACAACGACCACGATCTGTCGCGCGACGGAAAATGGCTGGCGTTTTCCGCCTCCACGCCGACGTCGCGCTCGTCCCAGGTGTTTCTCGCCAGTGGGGACGGTTCCGGGGCTAAGTTGATGGTGGAGACCGCGCCCAGTTACTTCCATGGCTGGTCGCCCGATGGGAAGTGGCTGGCGATTGTCGGCCAACGGAATGGCAAATTCGAGCTTTATAGAGTCCCCGTTGCGGGAGGGCCGGAAGAACGCCTCACGTCGAAGGGCGCGTACGACGACGGTCCCGAATACTCGCCCGACGGCAAGTGGATCTACTTCAACTCCGACCGTTCCGGCGGCTGGGACATCTGGCGCATGCCCCCAGAGGGCGCCGGTCCGGGTGACGCGAAGGCCCAGCAGGTGACGAGCGATGAGTTGCAGGATTGGTTCCCGCACATCTCGCCAAACGGGAAGTGGATGGTTTTCCTCTCCTTCCCCAAAGGGGTGAAGACGCACGACGACAAGATGGAGGGCGTTTCGCTCCGCATGATGCCCACTCCGGGCAGAAAGGTGAAACCAGGCAAGATCGAAGTGCTGACCACCTTCTTCGGCGGGCAGGGAACCATTAACGTGAACTCCTGGTCGCCGGATTCCCGGAAATTCGCCTACGTTGTCTACGAGCCGTTATCGCCGCCGCGGTAACGGCCGCCTGCCAGCCGAAGCGGATAACTGGCCTCTTCCTCATCAGATAAGCCCCACTGCGAGTGGGTGCTCCGTGCAGGCCAGCCTGCGTTGCGGGCCAAGGCACGCTACCATGGGAATTCATAGCATCCAGTCCGTAATCGTTCCAGGGGAAGACTAAGAACCATGGCTGAGCGTTTCGTAGCCGATCAGGCAACAGTGCAATCGATTGAAAAGAAAAAAGTTACGAATCTCGACGTGCTCAATGAAGCGTACGCGTACGAAAAGCCGAGTTCGTTTTCGCGCGCCCTCAGGCTTGATCTCGGAGACGTGGTTGTCCTCCTGATCTCGGGTACCGCCAGCATTGATGACATGGGCCAGACGGTCCACGTTGGCGATTTCCGGGCTCAACTGCGCCGGACCTACGACAACATCACAGGACTGTTGGCCAGCGAAGGCGCAACCTGGAAAGACATCGTCCGGACTACCTGTTACCTGCGGGACATAGACCGCGATTACGCGGTTTTCAACGAAGAACGCACCCGGTTCTTCGAGGAGCAGGAACTCGACCCTCTTCCGGCGTCGACTGGAATTCAGGCCATTCTCTGCCGCCCCGACCTGCTGATCGAGATTGAAGCCATCGCTATGTTCCGCAAAGCTTGACCGCTTCTGCCAGAAGCTCCGCATGTCATGTTGGCGGCTCCGCTTGAGACAGACGCGGCGCCTGGTGCAGACTCCACGGCAAGCCGAGGTTTCCGTCGGGACAATCCGGGCTTCTTTCGCGGAATCTCTGGTTTGCTCTAAAGGTTTCCGGCGCGCTGCCGATCTCATTGAGTGGAGGCGTCCGTCAACCCGCATCGCTGGGCTGACGGCTACGTATAGGCCGAAATGGGATCTACTTCTGGTGTCGCCAGTGCCTTAGCCCTGATTGCTAACCCGCAAACCTTCACTGGCGTAAGCCAGTACTCATCTGACCTGCAGAGCATTCTCACACGCACTCAGCAGATCGCCCAAGTCCCCGTGACTGCTCTGCAGAACGACCAGACTACGCTGAAGAGCGAGGAAGCGGCCCTGACCACCCTCCAGTCGGGTGTGGGAAACCTGGCATCGGCCATCAGCGCCCTGGGCTCTCTTGCCTCATCCGGCGCCCTGACGGCTTCGTCCAACGACACGAATGTGAGCGCGGCCGTAAGTGGGAGCGGGGCGACTGCGGGCACGTATACGATCGGGAATATCACCTCGCTGGCCTCGGTTTCGATGGCCACCATGACAAATGCAGTCACCGATCCGGCGTCCACCAGCGTTGCGCCCACCGACACGAACACGCTGTATCTGACGGTCGGAGGCACGCAGACCCCGATTACCCTGACCAGCCAGACCAACAATCTGAACGGCCTGCGGGATGCGATCAACGGCGCGAACGCTGGCGTAACAGCCTCCATTCTGACCACGTCAGAAGGCTCTTACCTGACGCTCACGGCCACGGTGGCAGGCGCCAGCGCGATCACGCTACAGGACGCGTCGGACGGTTCGGGGACCGACCTCATGTCGATGAACAACACCGGGGCCCTGGCTCAGTTCGAGGTGAACGGGAAGGCCGCGACTTCGACTTCCAACCAGGTCACTGGCGTAATCCCGGGCATTGCGCTGACTCTGAATGCTACGACGGCGTCTGGAGAGAATGCCACGATTACAGTCGGCGGCAATGGTAGTACCGTCTCCAGCGCTCTGGAGAATGTGGCCACTGCCTACAACTCGCTTGCAACCAGCATTTCTACGCTCACCGAACCGGGCTCTGGTGCGCTGGCGGGCAGCCAGGTGGTTCGATCCGTGCAGAACCTGATGCGGCAGTTCGCGTTCTATCAGGGAACCGGCAGCACAAGCTCCTTGATGGATCTCGGTGTTTCCCTCGACACGACGGGCCAGATGAGCGTCGATACAACGGCCTTGTCCTCGATGACATCAGGGCAGCTTTCCAACGCGCTGAATTTCATCGGTGACGGCACGAATGGGATTTCATCATTAGCCACGAGCTTCACTGCGTTCAGCGATGGGACCAGCGGAGTCATTCAGCAGAACATCGCACAGGACCAGACCTCGGAACAGAATCTGCAAGATCAGATCGACGCCATGAATGTCAGGATTCAGACCGCACAGCAGGCCGAGATGGCGAAACTCGAAGCGGCCGACTCCTTGTTGGCGCAACTGGAAAGCCAACAGAGCATTTTGACCTCATCCATTCAAAGCCTGAACTACACACTTTACGGAACTTCGACTTCTTCGACTTCTTCGACTTCGAGTTCTTAGGCAATCCGGCGAAGTCCGCATGAATAGCAACGGCAATGAAAGGAGATAAGTGCCGGGAAGAGATGAGTTCCTGCTGACCCTGGACGCTTGCGAGAAGACCAGTGCCGCACTGCTGCAGGCCCTCGGTTCCGGGACATCTGAAGCAGCCGCCCTTGCCGCTCGTCGCGACGAGCAGATTGAGCGGCTGAGCGCCATCCTGCCGACGGAATTGGGCGCTGGGGAATTGGAGCGGCTGAAAACACTGCTTAATATTGGCCAGGAGGCGCATCTAAGCGCGCTCGCTGCGAAAATGTCCGCGACCCGAAACCTGGTGGCGTTACGGAGAGCTCTGCAGGTAGCGCGTCAACTGGCGGCTACTCGCAATCCCAGGCAGCCCGGGGTTGACTGCACGGGTTAGCACAGTTACAGTGTCACGTCCCTCTTGGATGGTGGCGTGACCGGGCGCCGCCTCGCGTCCCGCTCTGGGGCCTCGATGCCCGATCGGCACGCCGTCCAATACGCTGCCAGGAACGGGCGCAGGTCAGTTTCAGCGACGCGAGCCAGCATGAGACATCTGGTTACAGATCACGCCGGCATCCAGGTTGTTCCCTGGACCGCCAACACCCCCGCGCTCTGGCGCCAGCTTGTCGACGCACGGGTAGACGCCATTATCAGTGACGATCCAGCCGAACCGATCTCGTGGCTGAAAGCGGCCAGGCTCCGATAGCCGCTCAATAAAAGCGAAACCAAGTTACGCAGCAGTCCGTCAAAGCAGCCTCTCGCAGAGTTCCGCGTTCTTCCGAAGAGTAGTTCTTTCAGCGACATAGCCCCTTCGGGCTAATGGCTATTGCGTAACCATTCCCGCCTCTCATGCGTACTTATAGGCAGATGGGTAAAACGGCAAGGAGGCAAAGAAGACAATGACAAAACTTATAAATCGGAGTGTTCTGGCGGTGGCTTTCGGCGCGCTGCTAGTGGCTGGAAGTTCTTCGGCGAAGGATGTTTCCCTCACCGATAAAGTACGGCACGAACTCAACATGCTGCCTTACTACGGCGTCTTCGACGCCATCACCTACGAGGTGAACGGCGACGCGGTCACGCTCGGCGGCGCCGTTCACTATCCGGTGCTGGCGTCCGATGCATTGAATGTGGTGAAGAACATCCCCGGGGTCCGCAGTGTCTCCAACCTGATTGAAGTGCTGCCGTTGTCGCGCTTCGACGATCAGATCCGCCTGGCTGCCTGGCGCACGGTATACTCCTGGCCAACGATGTCGCGGGTGGCGACCATGCCGCTCCCACCAGTGCGAATCCTCGTGAAGAACGGCGATATTACGCTCGTGGGCATGGTCCCGTCACAAGCCGACAAAGACGCTTTGAGTATTCGCGCCAACGGGATTCCGAACGTGTTCTCGGTGAAGAATGAACTGGTCGTGGAGAACCAGCCCAGCCACAAGAGCTAAGCACTTCCCCCTGGGGCGGGTCGTTAAGCGGGGCCGCGTCCCGAACCCGCCGCAGAGCGGGAGAGCCAGCCCGCCGGCGGCCGAACAAAATCGAATCCGCCCGGCAGTCCGATGCGCGGGTCTTTCACCAGGTCAGAATCCGCAAACTATAGAGTGAACACACTCCTGCCGCCGGGTATCGGAACATTCCCGGCGGCAGTTGTTTTGTTTGAGTCATCAAGCACGACGGGCAGATTAGTGAGTGCAGTTTAGTCATTTGTGGCAAACACTTTCGGACCACAATTCGTGGTGGTTTACTTTTTAAAGATCATTGAGTATAAATCCGCACAGAACCCAAATACTCAATTTGTGGCCATCAGCTTCCCCCGCGAACGGCTGCCCGCCAGCATAAGCGGCCGAGTGGAGTGCAGGGTCGAATCCCGTGAGGTTGAAGGCTCGACCCGCCATCAACGAGACTGGGGGGGCTCTGGTTCCGGAGACGGTCAGCCTCCTCACGCCGCGCAAGTCTGTGCAGGGATCTCGGTGGGAATACCTGACCCGGGGCGGCCAGATTCAGTAGAATCGTCTTTCTCCAATGATTCTCTACGCTCTGACCATTTTCCTGAGCGCGTTCCTGCTTTTCCAGGTTCAGCCGATGATCGCCAAGATGATTCTGCCGTGGTTCGGAGGCGGGGCGGCGGTGTGGGCGGCGTGCCTGCTCTTCTTCCAATGCGTGCTTTTGCTCGGCTACGGCTATTCGCACGGCATCGTACGGAGGCTCAAGCCCAGGCAGCAATGGATGCTGCACTCGGTTTTGTTGGCCCTGTGCCTGCTCTTCCTGCCGATCGTGCCCAGCGCGGCCTGGAAGCCCGCGGACCCGGCGGCGCCGGTTTGGCACATCCTCGGGTTGCTCGCGGTGACCGTCGGGCTACCCTACTTCCTGCTTTCCACGACCGGCCCGCTCATCCAGGCCTGGTTTGTCCAGGCGAAGCCGGGGAGCACGCCGTACCGTTTGTACGCGCTCTCGAACCTCGGCTCGATGCTGGCCCTGCTCAGCTATCCGGTGCTGTTCGAGCCGACGCTCACGTTGAGACACCAGGCTGTGATGTGGTCCGTGGGTTTCGCGGGCTTTGCGCTGCTCTGCATCTGGACCGGGTGGAAGAGCCAGGGCGCTGCCGCCCTGGAGCGCATTGAGACGGCCGAAGAGCCCGCCGGGCCAGCACCTTCCTGGGGGCTCCGGCTGTTCTGGGTGGCGTTGGCCGCCTGCCCATCCATGCTGTTGCTCTCACTGACCGGCCACATGACCATGGATCTGGCGCCGATGCCATTTCTCTGGGTGCTGCCGCTGGCGGTCTACCTGCTGAGTTTTATCCTGTGCTTCGATGCTCCCCGGTGGTACCGCCGCAAGACGTTCCTTGTGCTGCTGCCGATTGCCCTGGGCGTTACGGCCTGGCTGATGGACAAGTCGCCGGCCGATCTGCCGAACGTGCTGATGCCCATCGTGGTATTTTCGCTGGCCTTCTTTGTCTGTTGCATGGTGTGTCACGGGGAGCTGGCACGGCTCAAACCACACCCGCGCTATCTCACCGGCTTCTACCTGATGCTCGCAGTGGGGGGCGCCATCGGCGGCATCTTCGTGGCTTTAATCGCGCCCGCCGTCTTCAACGCCTACTACGAGTTCCCCATATCCGTCGGTCTGTGCGGCTTGCTGGCTGTCGTGGTTCTGTTCCGCGAGAAAGACTGGGTGTTCCGGCGAGACCTGCTGGGTTGGCCCGCTATCATCGTCTTCACGCTCGCGGCGCTGCTGGTCGGCTACCTCGGCCGCATGATGCGCGATACGGTGAAAGACAGCCTGTTTGCCGGCCGCAACTTCTACGGCGGGCTGAAGGTGGAGCAGTACGGCAAGTACTACGACTGGAACGGCTACCGCAGCCTGGCGCATGGCTCTATCAACCACGGCGAACAGTACACGCACCCGGCGCGCCGCAAGATGCCCGTCACCTACTATTGCCCGGACACGGGCGTGGGGCGCTTCATGGCCGCGCGAGTGGTCGGCACTCCGCAGCGGGTGGCCCTCATCGGGCTCGGGACCGGCACGCTGGCCGCGTACGCGCGCCCTGGAGATTTCTACCGTTTTTACGAGATCAACCCTATGGTGCCGACCATCGCCAACACCTATTTCACGTACTTGAAAGACGCCGACGCCCAAGTGGACATCCGCATGGGGGACGCCCGGCTATCGCTGGAGCGCCAGGAGCCGCAGAACTACGACCTGATTGCCGTCGACGCGTTTTCGAGCGACTCGATTCCCGTCCATCTGCTCACGCTCGAAGCGCTGCAACTCTACTTCAAGCACCTGAAGCCCGAGGGTGTGCTGGCCGTACACATTTCCAACCGCTACATCAATCTCGAGCCGGTGCTGGAGCGCGGCGCCGTAGCGCTCGGCAAGAGCGCCCGCGTGTTTGAAACCGAGGACAACGAGGACCAGACCTGCTACGGGACCACGTGGGTATTACTGGCGTCGGATGGGGCGATTTTCAATCAAGAGGAAATGAAGAACGGGGTACGGCCAACCCCTGCTCCGTGGCTGAAGACCTGGACCGACGATTTCTCGAACGTCTACAAACTTCTGCGCGTGCGGAACCACTGACGGCCGCGCCGAGTCGCAGGTTGTCCAGAGAATGCCCTGAAACGGAGCCGCGACCGTGAGGGAGTCGCCATGGCCCGTCTGGCCACCCATGGGGATGAAAGTCGGACGAGTTTCGACGCAGCGTTGTGGCGCACGCTTCAGCGTGCCGCGGCGGGATTCATCCCGCCGTCCGGCCAATGGTGGCATAAATGCCACCACGGCACGCTGAAGCGCGCGCCACATGCGCGAGATCCGACAGATCCGGCAAGAGGAGCCGGATGACTTTCGCGCGAGCGGTGGATATCCGCCATGGGCCGCTCTGTGACCTTCGCGGCTCTGTGCTGGAGCGGCATTTTACATTGGGGTTGAACGGGCTGCCGGTCATGGAGAGATCTGTACCACTGTGGAGCAGAACTGCTGCCATAATCCAGGCAGAGCCATGCGGTAGCCGCGAGCAACCGCCCTCTCGCACAGAGGAAGTATGCCGTTCGTGAATCTGCGGTCTGCCATCTTACTGTTCTGCCTGGGGGCCAGTCTGGCGCCGGGCCAGCAATACCAGATCACGACCATCGCCGGAGGCCGCACTCCGGCCACGCCACTCATCGGTGTTTCCCCTGTGGGCATCTATTCCGGTTCGGGCGTGACCGCCGACAACCAGGGCAACGTCTATTTCAGCGACAACAATTGCTGCGTCTGGAGGATGGATCATAACGGCGTCGTTACGCGCGTGGCAGGCCAGTGGAACCAGAAGGGTTACGCAGGCGACGGTGGTCCGGCAGTGGGCGCGACACTGAACACGCCGGGCAACATCGCCGCCGATGGGGCCGGCAACCTGTACGTCTTCGACGTCGGGAATGGGGTGATCCGCCGGATCACACCGGACGGCAACATCGGCAAGCTGGTCGATGCTGCCGCATGGTCTTCTTCCGAGTTTGTGCCTAGCGTGGCAGTGGATCCGGCAGGCATCTCTATTACGCGATTTGCGATCTTGCTCACTACTCGAAGGGCCGATGCTCGCAGACGCTGGTTCATAAGATCACTTCAGATGGCGCGATCACGACGTACGCGGGCGGCGGAACGGGAACGCCAGGAGATGGCGGTCCTGCTACCGGTGTGAACTTCCTCGGAGTCTCAGCCCTCGCCTTTGATTCCCAGGGGAATCTCTACGTCGCCGCCACGAGAAGCGAGTTCCCGGACAGTTACAATCTCGTCATCAAGGTGGGGCCTGACGGGTCAAACGTCGTGGTGGCCGGAAACGGCGGCCCATCGAGCGGTGTCGGTGTCGGCGATGGCGGGCCGGCTACGCAGTCACCTCTTTCCGACATTGGGTCCATGGCAGTTGATGGGGCAGGCAATCTGTACCTCGCTGAGGGCGGGAACACCCTCCGGAAGATATCGCCCGACGGGATCATCACGACCGTTGCGGGCGTTGCCGCGAGCTCACTGGCGGTCGACGGCGAAGGCAACTTGCTGATTGGCGGCGGCGGCGTGTTGAGCAAGCTGAGCCCGGACGGAATGCTCACGACCATCCTGACCGCGAATCCAACGTACGGCGACGGCGGTCCCGCAAGCCTGGCGCAAGTGAGCGCACGCGTTCTGGCCACGGACCCGGCTGGCAACCTCTACCTGGGCGGCCGCAAGATCACGCCGGATGGGACGATCACGACGGTCGCAGGCGGTGGCACAAACCCGCCCGCCGACGGAATGCTGGCGACCCAAGTGCAGATGGCCATCGGTGGGGAAACAGCGGATTTGCAGGGAAACCTTTATGTTTCGGACTATGGCGCAAGACTCGTCTACAAGGTGTCTCCCGCTGGAACGCTGACCGTGATCGCGGGCGGCGGGACTACTATTCCCGGCAGCGGCATAGCGCTGAGCGCCTATTTGTACGACCCCGCGGGATTGGCCTTGGACGCCGCCGGTAACCTGTACATCGCGAACACAGGCTTCGGCGTCATTCAGAAAGTGACCCCTGACGGCAACATCGCGACGGTGGCCGGGACCGGGTTCTCGTGCTGCGGCGAATCGGGCGACGGAGGGCCCGCACTACAGGCACAGGTTTCGAATCCTACAGGCGTTGCGGTCGACGCAAGCGGCACCATCTATATCCTGGACGGCGACGCCACAATCCGCAAAGTCACGCCGGACGGGATCATCCACACAGTGGTGAGCTGGGATTCGCAGGTAACGAATCCGGATGGTACGACGGTGACGGCGAACATCATCGCGGAGGGCATCGCCCTCGACGCCGCCGGAAACCTGTTCTTCACCTCGTTCGACAACACTGTGCGCGAACTCAAAACCGATGGGACCATCCTGGGCATAGCGGGCACTGGGACGGCCGGCTATTCGGGCGATGGCGGCCCGGCCCTGGCGGCGCAACTCAATCTGCCGCTCGGCCTGGCGGTCGATGCAAACGGCCGGATCTACGTCGGTGACGCGGGAAACGGGGCGGTGCGCGTGCTGATTCCCCGCGCGACGGCGCCGCTGCTGGCGTTGAGCATGACGCATTCCGGCAGCGTGAGCCCGGGGCAGACCAGCGTGAGTTGGACGCTCACAGTGAGCAACAGCGCAAGCGGCGCCGCGACCTCCGGCACGGTGAGTGTGACCGATTTCGTGCCAGTGGGTCTGACACTCGCTTCCATGAGCGGCCAGGGGTGGAGTTGCTCCGGCGCAACGTGTACGCGCAGCGAGGCGCTGGGCGCAGGAGCCAGTTATCCGCCCCTCACGGTGACCGCGAATCCGGGCGGATCGGCGTATGGACAGGCCATGAACGAGGCGGCGGTTTCGGGTGGCGGAAGCGTGATGAGCGCCAGTGCGCAAGACCTCCTCACCCTGCCGGTATGCGGTGTGGCGCTCACCTCTGCCGGGCAGGTAGTCCCGGTGGCCGGGGGAACGTTCTATCTGGGAGTGTCCGCCGCGAGCACCTGCGCCTGGACCGCCTCCGCGGACCAGACTTGGGTGATGTACTTCGTCAAGAATGAGTATGGCTCGGTGTTTGCGCCAGGGCCGCCAACGGGCAACGGGCAAGTCTCTTTCACCGCCGGTTCGAACAGCGGCCCGGCGCGAACCGCTCACCTGACCATCGGCGACCAGGTCTTCAGGATTCTTCAGGAGGCCACGCCGCCCGCGGGACTGCAAGCGACCGGATCGATGGCGCATCTCACATCTGGCGGAGGCTGGCAGAGCGCGGTGACGCTCGTGAACACCGGCAACACCACCGCGACGGCGCGGCTCGACTTCTTCGACAACAACGGGCTCGGACTGCAATTGCCTTGGACGTTCCCGGGGTCGTTTTTCCCGCAGGCGCCGATTCAGGCCGCATCGTTCGAAACAATCCTGAATCCCAACGCGCTCACCGTGCTTGAGATCCCACAGAACAGCGCGGCCTCGGAGCAGCCTGGCTCGGCGCTGCTGTCGTCGAACGGCAGTGCCGGCGGCTTCACAATATTTCAATACCTGCCCACGGGCCAGCAGGCGGTTGTTCCTCTGGAGACCCGCAACGCGCCCTCGTACGTGCTGGCGTTCGACAACACCGGCGAGTTGCAAACGGGCGTGGCGATTGCCAATGCATCGGCGCAGGATGCCACCCTCAGCCTGATCGTGCGCGACGAAACGGGCCGCCAGATCACCACGCACAGCGAGAGTTTGTGGGCTTGGGGACACACCTCCTTCATGCTGACGAAGTATACGGAAACGGCCGGCATCCGGGGCACGGTCGAGGTCTTCACGCCGGCGGGCGGGCGGATCAGCGTGCTCGGGTTGCGGGTGAACCACGGTATCGCGATCACCACCTTGCCGGTCTCCGCCACCGGGAGCGCGGGCGGAGGAACCCTGGCGCAGGTGGCTGTCAATGGGGGCTGGCAGACGACATTCACGCTGGTGAATACGGGAGCCACGGCGGCCAGGGCTACGCTCAAGTTCTTCGACGACTCAGGAGCGCCGCTGACGCTGCCTCTCACGTCGCCGTCGTCGGGCGAGCTTGGGTCAGTCGCAACATTGACGCTGCCGCTCGCGGCCGGGGCGTCGGTTGTCATCGAGACGCAAGGCGGCGACGCGGCGCCGGAGGTGACCGGCTCGGCGCAATTGAGCGTCGACGACGGGTCCGTAAGCGACTTTGCGATCTTCCGCTATAACCCAACGCAGCAGGAGGCGGCGGTGCCTCCGGCCTTGAGCGCGAATTCGAATGTCCTCGTCTTCGACAATACCAACGGCCTCGTCACGGGCGTCGCAGTCGCCAACCCGGGCGCGCAGCCGCTGTCGGCGACGGTGACGGCTCGAGACCAGACAGGCGCTGTGCTGGGCACGGGCACGATTCAGTTGCCCGCCTTCGGACACCGGCAGTTCATGCTGAGCGATGCGCAAAATGGAGGCTTCGCGCAAACCCGGAATCTGCGCGGGACCGTCGAGTTTACGCCACCCAGCGGCACGAGCCTCGCGGTGCTCGGTATCCGGGCCACAGCCGCTGGCGTGATCACGTCGATCCCGGTGCTGACGAAATAGGCCAGGATGGCCATCTGCGGGAAACTTTTACGCTAACAACGCTGCTGATTCTCCGCCCATAATATTCCAAGCCCATCGAAAATTCGGTGGGGCTATGTGCGATATCGAACATACGGCACTGGCAGATGTTAGTATCCTGCCCTTGAGATAATGTCGGGCCGGCGTGCTCGCTGCACGCCGTCGGGCTTGGCTTGCTGTCAGGAAGATTGTGCCTGGCAACGCGGCCAGGAATCGTCTGGAATCGGGCAGGAGTTACGAGATTACGGCCCGCTCCGGCGACCCATTGGATCAAGGTCATTGACAGCGCAATAGAGTTTCGCGCGAGATGCCTTCGGCCGCGCGATCCGTGAGCATAGTCCGCACGGTAGCAAAGGTCGGTCATGCCTGAAAAAGACTGCCATTCCGCGATTCTGGACCCTTCCGCTGGCACGGTGGAGGACGTCACTGAGGTCCGGCGCCAGGAGACCTTGCTGAAGAACGACGCGCTGCAGCGCGCGATATTCAACAGTGCCAATTTCTCGAGTATTGCCACGGACGCGAACGGCGTGATTCAGATCTTCAACGTCGGCGCCGAGCGCATGCTGGGCTACTCGGCCGCCGAAGTGATGAACAAGATCACGCCGGCCGATATTTCCGACCCCCAGGAACTAGTCGCGCGCGCGAAGGCGCTCAGCGCCGAACTCGGAACCCCAATCGCGCCGGGCTTCGAGGCACTGGTATTCAAGGCCTCGCGCGGTATCGAAGACATCTACGAGCTGACATACATCCGAAAGGACGGCAGACGCTTTCCGGCGATCGTCTCGGTTACGGCCCTACGCGATGCTAAGAAAGCAATCATCGGCTACCTGCTGATCGGCACCGACAACACCGCCCGCAAGCAGGCGGAAGAGGCGCTGCTCAAGGCGGGGGCCTTGCAGAGCGCGATTTTCAATAGCGCCAATTTCTCGAGTATTGCCACGGACGCGCACGGCGTGATTCAGATCTTCAACGTCGGCGCCGAGCGTATGCTGGGCTACACGGCCGCGGACGTGATGAACAAGATCACGCCGGCCGACATCTCCGATCCGCAGGAGGTGATCGCGCGCGCGAAGGCCCTCAGCGCCGAGTTCGGAACCCCGATTGCGCCGGGCTTCGAGGCATTGGTGTTCAAAGCCTCACGTGGTATCGAGGACATCTACGAGCTGACCTATATTCGTAAGGACGGGAGCCGCTTTCCGGCGGTCGTCTCGGTTACGGCCCTGCGCGATGCTCAAGACGTGATCATCGGCTATCTGCTGATTGGCACGGACAACACCGCGCGCAAGCAGATTGAGTCGGACCGGATGCAGCTCGATCAGCGACTGCGCGACCAGCAGTTCTACACGCGCTCGCTCATCGAGTCCAATGTCGACGCCCTGATGACTACCGATCCGTCCGGCATCATCACCGACGTCAACAAACAGATGGAGTCGCTCACCGGTTGCACGCGTGACGAGTTGATCGGTGCGCCGTTCAAGAACCACTTTACCGATCCGGAGCGAGCCGAGGCCGCCATTAAGCTGGTGTTGAGCCAAACGAAGGTCACGGACTACGAGCTTACCGCGCGCTCCTGGGACGGACGCGAAACTGTAGTGTCCTACAACGCGGCCACCTTCCACGATCGGAACAGGAGTCTGCGGGGCGTCTTCGCCGCGGCGCGCGACATTACCGAGCGCAAACGCCTGGATCGGGTGCTGCAGGAAAAAAACGTCGAGCTGACCAGCGCCAAGGCTGCGGCGGACAAAGCCAACCTCGCCAAATCGGATTTCCTGTCCAGCATGAGCCACGAAATCCGTACACCGATGAACGCCATCATCGGCATGTCCTACCTGGCGCTGAAAACCGAACTGACACTGCGCCAGCGCGAATACATCCAGAAGATCAAGGGTTCAAGCCAACATCTGCTCGCCATCATCAACGATATTCTCGACTTCTCGCAGATCGAGGCGGGCAAGCTGACGGTCGAACACACCGAGTTCGAACTGGAGAAGGTGCTCGACAATCTGGCCAACCTGATCGCCGAGAAGACCTCCGCCAAGAGGCTGCATCTGCTCTTCGACGTAGACAAGAGCGTACCGCCAATGCTGATCGGCGATCCGCTGCGGCTGGGTCAGATTCTGATCAACTACAGCAACAACGCCATCAAGTTCACGGAGCAGGGCGAGATCGACATCATCATCCGCGTCAAGGAGGAGACCGACAAGGATGTACTGCTCTACTGCGCCGTGCGCGATACGGGGATCGGCCTGACGGCGGAGCAGATCGGGCGGCTATTCCAGCGCTTCTCGCAGGCCGACACCTCGATCACCCGCAAGTTTGGCGGCACCGGCCTCGGGCTGGCGATTTCCAAGCGCCTGGCCGAACTGATGGGCGGCGAGGTGGGCGTGGAAAGCGAACCAGGCAAGGGCAGCACTTTCTGGTTCACGCTACGCCTCGGCAAGGGCGTCGGCCAGCAGCGCGCGCTGGCGTTGTCGGGCGACCTGCATGGTAAACGAGTGCTGGTGGTGGACGACAAGGAGCACGCCCGCCAGGTGCTTGATGAAATGCTTGCCGGCATGGGCCTCAAGGTCGACCAGGCAGAGTCGGGCCTCACGGCCATCGGCGCGGTAGAGCGTGCCGAGGCGCAGGGCATGCCCTACGAGATAGTGTTCCTCGACTGGCAGATGCAAGGCATGGATGGCAATGAGACAGCGACGCGGATCAGGAAGCTTCCGCTCGTCCGCGTGCCGCACTTGATGATGGTGACCGCTTACGGCCGCGAGGACGTGATTCAGGGTGCGGAGGAAGCGGGCATCGAGAGTGTGCTGCTCAAGCCGGTCAGCGCCTCGGTGCTGTTCGACAGCGTGGTCCGTATTTTGGGCGGCGTTGTCGATGGCGCTCGCACCGCCTGGGACGCGTCGGCCGACGGCGTAGCGCAACTCGCAGGCATCCAGGGCGCCCGCATTCTGCTGGTGGAGGACAATGATCTCAACCAGGAAGTCGCATTAGAACTGCTGCGCGATGCGGGTTTCGCCGTCGATCTTGCCGCGAACGGCCAGGTCGCGCTGGACATGGTCCGTGGCGCCGATTACGACATCGTGCTGATGGACATACAAATGCCGGTGATGGACGGCGTGACGGCGACGCGGGAGATTCGCAAACAGAAGCGCTTCAACGATCTTCCGGTGGTGGCGATGACCGCCGACGCCATGCGGGGCGATCGCGAACGATGTCTTGAGGCGGGCATGAACGATCACATTGCCAAGCCCATCGAACCGGAAGAATTGTGGAAAGCCCTGGTGAAATGGATCAAGCCGCGGCACTCGACCTCAGCCGCGGCGAACGTGGAGCCGCGGGCAGTGCAAACCGGACTGGACGTGGCCGCAGTCCTGCCAACCGGCATCGAGGGGCTGGACATGGCCGCGGGCTTGCATCGCGTGCTCGGCAAGAAGCCGCTCTATATTTCGATGCTGCGCAAGTTCAGCGCCGGGCAGAAATCCGTGACCGCGGAAATCTGCATGGCCCTGGAGGGCAACGACTGGAATACCGCGGAGCGGCTGGCCCATACATTGAAGGGTGTTTCCGGCACGATCGGCGCCACCGCCCTGCAGCACCTGGCGGAGAAGCTTGAGGCCGCGATCAAGGCAAGTCAGCCCCGCGAGGTAGTCGATGACCGGCTCGGCGAGCTGAAAGGGCCGCTCGATACTCTCATCGCCCAATTGGAACGGCAATTGCCGGAGGAACGGAGGAGGACGGCTGTCACGATTGACCCGGAAAAGCTCAAGGCTGTCGGTGAGAAGCTGGAGGCCCTGCTGACGGACGACGACGCGGAGGCGGGCGGTGTGCTGGACGAGAATGCGGATTTGCTTCATGCGGCTTTCCCAGATCACTATCGTCAGATCGCGGACGCGATCGGATCGTTCGACTTCGACACGGCGCTGGCGGCGCTGAGATCCGCCACCCGAACACTGGCCTGAAATGAATCCTATGGACGAACTCCAATTCAACGGAAGAGCCACGATCCTGGTGGTCGACGACACGCCGGGCATCCTGTCCCTGATGAACAGCCTGCTCGGGGACGACTACAAAGTGAAAATTGCCAACGGAGGCGAGAAAGCGTTGAAGATCGTGGCGTCTGACTCGCCGCCCGACCTGATCCTGCTCGATATCATGATGCCCGGCCTGGACGGCTACGAGGTGTGCCGGCGGCTCAAGCACGACCCCAAGACGATGAACATCCCGGTGATCTTCTTCTCCGGAATGTCCGAAATGGAGGACGAAAAGAAAGGGCTGGAACTCGGGGCGGTCGACTACATCACTAAGCCGATCAGCCCGCCTATCGTGATGGCGCGCATCAAGAACCACCTGGCGCTCAATGCCATGCACAACTTCCTGCGCGATAAGAATGACTTCCTGGAATCTGAGGTGGCTAAACGCACGCGCGAAGTGATGGCAATCCAGGACGTGACAATTCTCGTCCTGGCCTCGCTGGCCGAGACGCGCGACTCCGAAACCGGCCGCCACATCCGCCGCACGCAGTTCTACGTCAAGGCGCTGGCTGAAAAGCTGCGCGACCATCCCCGCTTCGCGTGGTTCCTGACGGACGCCAACATCAACATGCTATATAAGTCGGCGCCGCTGCATGACATTGGCAAGGTGGGCATTTCTGACCGCATCCTGCTGAAGCCGGGCCGCCTCGATCCCCATGAGTTCGAGATCATGAAGACGCACACGACCTTGGGGTACGACGCCATCGAGCACGCCGAGAAGCTGCTGGGCACCAATGTCGAGTTTCTTTCCTGCGCCAAGACCATCGCTCTCTCGCACCAGGAAAAATGGGATGGCACCGGCTATCCGCAGGGACTTGCCGGCGACGACATCCCGATCGCGGCGCGCCTGATGGCGGTGGCCGACGTCTACGATGCGCTGATCAGCCGCCGTGTCTACAAGGAAGCTATGTCACACGAAAGGGCGGTGCAGATCATGATCGAGAATCGGGGCACTCACTTCGATGCCGACATGATCGACGCGTTCGTCGAGATCCAGGACGAGTTCCGCGCCATCGCCCAGCGCTTTGCCGATTCCGATGAGGGCATGGACCAGCAGACGCCCCATTTGCCGCAGGACGGCTGCGTATAGCATGAGAATGGAGCCGTGTCCGTCAGGTAGCGGTTGCACTCGGTGGAAGTTGCACAACCCGACGTGCTGAGCGACTCTATCGGGTAACAGGCCCGCCCGCGTGCAGCGGCATGGGGCAGCAGGTCTCTGTGCAGGGCCAGGGACACGCCTCACAGGCGCCGCTGAGACGCGCCTCGATCAACTCACGAATCATCGACACAAACTTCGGATGGGTGCCCACCGTCGCCGCACGCACCATGTGCAAACCCAGCGACGCGGCGAGCTCGCGCGCCTGCGTGTCGAGGTCGAACTTCACTTCCATGTGATCGGAGATGAATCCGATGGGGGCGACCACCAAGTCCTTGACGCCGGCGCGCGCCTCCTCCCTCAATGCGTCACGCACGTCGGGTTCGAGCCAGGGCTGATGCGGCGGCCCGCTACGGCTCTGAAAGACCAGCCGGTACTCCGGATGCCGCACGCCCCGCGCCACGAGTCGCGCTACGTCGGTGAGCTGTCCGAGGTAGTTCGAGGTCTCCGACATAGCGATCGGAATGCTGTGTGCGGTGAATAGCAGCCGCGTAGTCGCGCGACGCTCCTCAGGTATCTGCGCGAACGCATCCGACACGCGCTCGATGAGCGGCTCGATGAACCCGGGCAGGAGGCAATAATGCGGCAGGCGCTCGAAGCCCGGCGTCTCGCCTCCGACAGTCGCCTTGGCCTTGTCCACGTCTTCGAGATACTGCCGGCAAGCCGAATAGCTGCCGTACGCCGAGGTGACGAAGACCAGCGCCCGGCGCACCCCGTCCGCGCTCATGCGGCGAATGGTCTCTTCGAGAAATGGATGCCAGTTGCGATTGCCCCAGTAGATGGGCAGCTTCACGCCGTGCTCGTCGAGTTCCGCTCGCAACGCGGCGATGAGAGCGCGGGTTTGCTCGTTGATTGGACTCACGCCACCCAGCCGCGCATAGTTCTCGGCAACTTCGAGCAGCCGCTCGCGCGTCACGCCGCGCCCCCGCGTGACGTTCTCAAGGAATGGCATCACATCCTCGGGACGGTCCGGGCCGCCGAAGCTTAAAACCAACAAGGCGTCAAAATGTTCAGCCATGACTGGGCATATCTCTGAACATAAGGATGCCGCACAACGCGCGTTGGTGCACAAACGCGACGGCGCTCTCAAGCCGCCGCCTCAGCGCGGTCGGACCGCGACGTTCCATAATGGTCAGAAACCGGCGTGCCAAGGCTGCAAGCCGGTTCCGAACACAGCCTTATGGCAGGTCCAGCCCCGTCTGCGCGTGCGACATCCAACAGGAACAATCACAATAACCATGCATCGCCGCAGTTTTCTTACTTTGGTTCCGGCGGGCCTGACCGCCGCGTACTCGACTTCTCTGACCCGCGCCCAGAGCACGACGTCGTTGACCGGGACTTATCACGACAGGGCCTCGCGCCTGATCGGCGCCGCGCTCACCGACGACGGCGGGTGGAGGAAGCTCGAGTATCTTTGCGACCGGATCGGCAACCGCATCGACGGCTCTCCGGCATTGACGAAGGCAATTGAATGGGTCGCCGGCGAGATGCGCCGCGAGGGCCTCTCGAATGTCCAGACGCCACTGGTGAAAGTGCCCAATTGGGTGCGCGGCCAGGAGTCGGCCCGACTGGTCGAACCCGTCGATGCGCCCGTGTCAATGCTGGGATTGGGTGGCAGCGTCGGCACTCCGCCCGAGGGCATCACCGCCGAGGTGGTCGCCGTGTCGAGCTTTGACGAACTCGATGCGCTCGGCGCGGAGAAGGTGCGCGGCAAGATCGTGCTCTACAACGCTCCATGGCAGGGCTACGGCAAAACGGTGCAGTACCGCACCGCCGGAGCGTCGCGCGCCGCCAAACTCGGCGCGGTGGCCTCGCTGGTCCGCTCGGTGACGCCGCTCAGCTTGCGCGACCCGCACACCGGCATGATGGGCTACGAGGCCGACGTCAGGCAGATCCCCCACGCCGCCATCTCCGTCGAGGACGCGCTCCGAATCCAGCGCCTGCTCGACGCGGGAAACGTCGTTCGCTTGCAATTGAAGATGTCCGCCCAGACGCTGCCGGACGCCGATGCCGCCAATGTGATCGGCGAGATTCCGGGACGGGACAGGCCCGAGGAAATCGTCGTTCTGGGCGGCCACATCGACTCCTGGGACGTCGGCCAAGGAGCGCAGGATGACGGTTGCGGGCTGGTCGCCTGCTGGCAGGCGGCCGTGCTCATGAAGCAGCTCAACCTGATCCCGCGGCGCACCGTGCGCATCGTCGGCTGGGTCGACGAAGAACATACCGGCGCGGGCGGCAAGGCGTACCAGGCCTGGGCGGGCGACACCGTCAGGAACCACGTCGCGGCCATCGAGATGGACGGCGGCGCGGAGCGCCCGGTCGGCTACGGCCTCTCCATTCGCGGCGCCAAGGACGACGTCGCGAATCGCGCTCTGGCGCGTGCGAAGGCCATTGGGAAACTGCTGGATGGAATCGGCGCCGGAGAGATGACCAAAGGCGGCGGAGGCGCGGATATCGCGCCGCTCATGGCGCTGGGCGTTCCCGGTTTCGGCCATCGCACGGTCGGTCTGCGCTACTTCGAATGGCATCACTCGGACGCCGACACGCTAGACAAGATCGATCCCAAGGAATTCCGGCTGAACGTGGCCTCGCTCGCCGTGCTCGCCTACGTTCTGGCCGACATGGACGAGCGCATCGACTCGTAGTCAACCCCTCGGGAGAGCGGCCCAGGTTTCGGGTGGCGTTGTAGTGTTGCCTAGCGAAGGCGAAACTCGAATACGCGGTTTAGCTAGAGTGCAGCGTTGAAAGACGAACCAGTGGTAAGCAACATCTGCCGGGTCGTGTCCTATTTCTGTGTTGGCCCGCGTTGCCGAGGCCATACGATTGCCAAGAAGGGGCGGGAAAGACCGTTGGGGAGGACCGAAAACTGGTTGGCGTCTCCCTCTTGTGTTGATGACCCGATGCCCTCGTTTTCAGGGGCCAACGCACAACGCCCCGGTACAGCCATAGGTGATGCGAAAGGTCGTTGGAACCCTCGAATGAAGCACTAGAATGTGCGATCCGAAGGCATTCTGGATTGTGTGAAATGGATCTCCTTGAGAGGTTGTCCCTTCGACGTGAGACGATACCCCAGAGCGGTCTGCGAAGAACCTCAGCTTTGTGAGAGCCGGGCTGGACGCGGAAATAGTAAACTCCGGCACTTGCCCGCTCAGCGTGACGCGCCATTTTGACTCGTAGAAGGGGCTGCCCTGATCTTCCTTCTGTTCATTGGCTGAGAGTTGCGTGAATTCCACCTTTATCGCATTGGAGCCTGTTATGGTGACCTGGCCAGCGGTAATGCCGCCCTGCTGGTTTATGGATGTTACGTTGGTTGTCGTAGAAGGTCCATGAAGCTCTTTAAGGAATATACCCAACTTCTCGGAGATGTCCTTTAGCGTTTTGCCATCACGCCTGGAGTCGATCACGAGCTGACCAATTTGACCGGCTAAATCGCGGTCAACGTCATGGCACGTGATGGTGACGGTGTTGTTGTTACCAGGTACTACAGGGCTGCACGCACCTGTCGTTTTTGAGGATGGAGGTTTTTGCTGAGCGAAGGCAACGCAGCAGAATACAATAAGCGGCGCTAAAGCTTTCACCGCGCCATGTTATCACTTCTTGGTCTTCGCTGAAGCCTTTTTGCTCGAATCCTCGCAGGCGGATGAGACCGTGCTTCCGCTTCCGGTAACAACTGGGCTACAGTCACCCTCGGTGGTGATCGTTATGCTGCTGGCTGGTGGAGCAGCGGTCTGCGCCTGCGGCGGAGGGACGAGGTGCTCTTTCGTATATTGGGCATCAAGCCGCCACCAGATCAAGAAGCCAAGCAGCGCAAAACCTCCGACAATCCCACACGCTGACAAAGCCGGGTGCTTATGCCCCGCAGCGTCGTAGAACCACTTCAGCCACTCCCATGGATTCAGCATTTGAAAAACGCGCTTCCAGGTTGTCCTCAATGTGATGCACTCCAATCGAGCCGCACTTAACGCCGAATCGAAGTGTTCGCATAACTCCGAACCGGTGGCAGCCAATTGAAGTTCCTGGATCTCGCCTAACCCTATCCTACGCCAGCAGTTCCCGGATCGTCCAAATATGATTTGCGATCCCGCTCTCCATTGCGAGCGTGACGCGCAGCGCATTATGAATCCGGCAAAGTTCGTTATAAGCGGAGCGCAAGCAAAGCGCAGCCCAGAGGTTTTCCCGTTCTCTTGAGAAGGCGATCGTCAGCCGAGTGAGGCGGCGGATCTGCATCCGAAGCGTGAGGTTCTGGCGCTCCACGATAGAGGTGCAGATGCGCTTGGGATCGGGATCTCCGAGGACTGGGACCACCACCGTAGCAACCACTTCGGCCGGCTATCAACGCGCTTCGCCGTCTGGTTTTGACGGCACGGTGACGGATGCGATACCCTTGTATCTGTATCTCTTTGTCTCAAGGTGTGTAAAGACTAGCAATGGCGAACCATATTTCATCGTTGAAGCGTGTTCGCATCACTGAGCGGCGCACAAAGGTCAACCGAATGCGCAGAAGCCGGATGCGTCTAACAATCCGTACCATGCGCAAGGCTCTAGAAAAGAAGGACGTTCAGGCGGCGACCGCTCTGATTCCGGCTACCTTTTCCATCGTTGATCGCGCTGCCAAGTGGGGCATCATTCAAGACAACACTGCCGCCCGTTATAAGGCGCGCATTCACAAGCGTCTAAAGTCCCTGTCGGGTACTCCCGCCGCTGCGTAAATGATTTTGATTCAGCGCCTTACGCTTGCGTGAGGCGCAGGACAAAATCTTCCATCACAATCCGGTCATCCGGGCGGCTGCCCTTCAGGTCGCGGTCTGCCCGGAAGACCGAACTAATCGCCTCTTCCAGCTTCTCCTGCGGAAACTTCAAGCTCGCGTTGTAGACTTGCTCTGCCCGCGAGCGCCACATCGCAACTCCCTGTTTTTGGAAGTAGTTCTGGACGTCTTGCGCCGAGCGCAGCCGTTGTTCCCGTGCGGCCAGGGCCATCCGCAGCAGGCTCCCCAGGAAGGTGAGCGCGAGCGGAAGGTATTCCCCCTCGCGGATTAGCGTGTCCAGCAGCCGCAAAGACTCCAGCCTGTCGCGGCGCGCCAGCGCGTTCACCAAGGCGAAAATCGTAGTCTCGGATAGATTCGGGACGAGGGCCGCAATGTCGTGCTCGGTGATCGCGCCGTCGTGGCTGGCGGCGAAGAGCGCCAGCTTATCCAGCTCGTTCGACAGCCGGGCGAGGTCCGCCGCCGTCGCTTCCACCAGACGATCCAGGTCCTGCGGGCCGATCTTCAAGGCCAGCTCGCCCGCTCGCTTCTGTGCGAAAACACGCGCATCCAGGGCGGTGGCCGGAGCGAATTCCACCGTTTCGGGCGCGGCGGCGTAGAACTTGGCGACTCGCTCGCTCTTGGCTTTGTCCTCGCCGTCGAAGCTATACCGCGAACTGTCGAAGATGATCACGACGCCGGGCGTCGGATCCTTGCAGTACTCGGCCAGTATCGAGGCGTCGGCCGACTTCGTCCCACTCGTCGTCCCATCTTCTTCAGCGGCGGCGCTTTTGCCGCGCGGCAAAGCTGCTTCCGCCGAAGCCGCCCAGATCACCCGGTTGCCCGCGAAGAGCGACATGGACCGTGCGTCGTCAATTACCTCGCTGAGCGATACCGAATCCATCTCGTGGCGCGTCAGGCCGTCTTCGCGCTCCTCTGGCTGAAGGAGTTTCGTGATGATGGCCTCGCGGCAGAGACGCCGCCGGTACACCTCCGGCCCCAGAAAGAGGTAGACCGGCTTCGGAGCTGTGCGCTCCAGCGCGCGGAGGAACTGATCGGGCGTCATTGCCTCACTAAGCCTCGCCTCACCAGGCGTCGCATCACCATGCTTCCAGAACGCTGCTCACAACTTGCCGCGCTACCGAACGGCTCAAGCGTCCCAGGGCCGCGTCGCTTTCATCGATGTAGCTCTGCTGGTCGCCCGTGATTTCGTATCGTTCCTTGACGTCGAAATTCACGCGCTTGAATAGCTCCTTACCGGTTGCCCGCTCTTTTAACGTGATGGTCAGCCACACGATGATCTGTACACCGGAGGAACGCGAGGTGGCCGGATCATACACCGTGGGCGAGCTGTAGTAGCGCAAAATGCTGCCTTCGAGCACGGCGTCGGCCTGGGCCGGGTCCGAGACGATCTTGTAACGGGTCCGGCCAATGAGTTCCCGCCCGATATCCTCCGGCAGCATGCCGGTGAGCTTGTATTTCGTAGTGACGTTCTTAAATGCGGGGATGGCGATCGTATGGAGCGTTGCCGGCAGTGTTTCCCCTTTGCCGCCGGTCTGATATCCGCATCCTCCCAGCCCGGACAAAAGCGACAATAAGCCGAGCGATAGAACTCTCGATCCCGCCCCGCCCCGCCTGCTCAATCGCGTCGCGGAGTGCGCCATGCGGAACGGCCCGCGATCCTCGCCCGAAGGGGGCCATCTGCTCACTTCTTTACCTCCCGGCTGAGCAGAGCGGCCGTCAGAAGTGCGTTGTCGGCCCGAGCGCGCAGGTTATCGAATGCCACCCAAAGCCAGAAAGCTCTCGTATTGGTCCGATCGGCCGCGATGTCGCTCACGGTCATCCCGCTCTGTCCGGCGACGCCGGAGTTGGACCCCGGCTCGACATCGTTGCCGCGCACTTCAAATCCTGCCTCGACGAGCGCCTTTGAGACGGTCTCCGCATTGATGCCGGCAGATTCGAATCGTAGCCAGACGCTCATTACGTAGCTGTGGAAAACGGGAGCTTGCACCAGCTTTATGCTGGAAGGTCTCAGGCCCAGCGGTCCGCACAGCGACGCCAGCTCGTCTTCAATGCGCGATTGAACCGAGATCAGAGAGCCGGCTGAATCCTCTCCCCAACGTGGAAGCAGATTGTAGGCTACCTGAGTGTCGAACACTTCCTTCGGCAGAGCCTGGAAATTGAACAGATTGATCGTCTGCTTATGGAGCTCGTCGATGCCGGCCTTACCCCGCTCGCTGGCTGGTTCGAACACCGTGGCCACCGACTCCACGGCCGGCGTCTCTCGCAGGGCCTTCAGTATGCGTGCGAGAGCCAGGGCCACCGGGTGCGCCGGAACATAAATGAAGTTCTCGCCGCGCGCGGGCATATGCTCCAACACCGGTGCGCACAGACGCGCCTCCGGCAGATCTTCGAGAGCGCCGGTCGCATCCACCAATATCGGGCGATCCTTGGCAGCCTTTACCATCTCCCGCGCCAGGCCGTGAGTTGCCGTTGCGCCAGCGAGAATCACCACCGTCGCCTCTTCCACCGCAACCGCATCCAGCGGAGCAATCACGAACAACTCGCCATCGCTTTCCGTTAGAATCCGCTCGCTCGCTTCAGCCGAGGCAAGGGCAAGGTCGATGGGCAGCTTGCGCTCCTCCACCAACTCGCGGATCTCCTTGCCGGCAAGTGTTTCTCCCCCGATTAAAAGCCACTTTGCGCGTGTCATATAGCCGCCTGGCCGCCTCTCATCGCCTCACGTCGGGGTCCACGGCGCTTTCCTCAATACCCCGCCGAGGGAAGAAATGCCGCCGGATCGACCCGACCAGACGGACCACGATGCCGCTGAGAACGTACGAGCCACACAGCAACAGCAGAAATGGCTTTGAGAAGAACCATATGGAGTAAATGATCATTCCCAGCGCCACGACCGTGATCGGGCTGCGCGGCCGCATGAGGTTCAGGTCCTTGAAGCTGCGATAGCGCCAGGTGCAGACCATCAGGTACGACAACAGCGCCAGCACGGCGAGCCAGACGCACACGAACGGCCAATGCACCAGGGGTTGCGATTCGAAGAAGTACACCACCGCGGCCACAAGACCCGCCGCCGCCGGTATCGGCAAGCCCACAAAATACTTTCGATCCGGCCGTCCAGGATTTCGCGGTTTGGGGTTGGTGGTGACGTTAAAGCGAGCCAGGCGCGCCGCGCCGCACAGCACAAAGCAGAAGATCAGGAAGTAGCCCGCCTGCATGATGTAGGACCGCATCGGCTCGGGGGTCGCGGGATCGAGAAAATAGAATCCCCAGACAAAACCCAGCACCGCCGGTGCAATCCCAAAGCTGATTACGTCGGCCAGCGAGTCCAGTTCCCGGCCGAAGTCGCTGGTCGTATTGGTCATCCGCGCGATTCGTCCATCCAGACCGTCAAAAAAAATCGAGAATGCGATCACCTTTGCGGCAAGTTCGAAATGCGGGTTTGGACCGAGGTGGCCGCCAGCGGCATAAAGTGCGCCTTCGATCGCCTTGAGAATCGCGAGAAACCCCAGAAACAGGTTGCCGGCCGTGAAGAACGTCGGCAAAGCGTAGGCGGCTCTGCGTGGCCGTTGATCGGGAGAGTTCGGATCGATCAGGCGTTCTCGAATACTGAGCCGGGGATTCATACGTTTTCCTGACTGGCCGTCTGCGGGTCGGCAAGCCGCCGCGCGAGAACCGTGGAACCCGCCCGTACGCGCTGGCCCTCTTCCACTTTAATCGCCCATTCCGCGCCAAAGTTGACATCCACGCGGGAACCGAACTTGATCAGCCCGATGCGCTGACCCACTGTCACAAACTCGCCGGGTATTACGTGGCAAACGATGCGCCGGGCGATCAGCCCGGCAATCTGGGTGAAGCTGACCAACACGCCGTCTTTCGCTTCCACGGTGATCGTATTGCGCTCGTTCTCGTAGGAAGCAGCCTCTTTGCTGGCCACCAGGAACTTGCCTTTGTTGTAAGTGACGTCCACAACTTTGCCGCCGATCGGAGTGCGATTCACGTGCACGTCAAGAACGTTCATGAAGATGCAGACCTGCGTCAGTCCGGGCTTCCGGCGTACGAGCACTACCTTGCCGTCAGCAGGCGACACCGCAACGGGTCCGCGCGGGATCTCCCGTTCGGGGTCGCGGAAAAACCAGAGACAGAACAGCCCGGCCACGACCAGCGGTGCTGCCGCCCAGGGTGAGACGAAGAGCCCCAAAGCCGCTCCGGCGGCCCAGCACAACAGCGCGTAATAGATGCCGGTGACTACCATGACTCCGATCTCAATACTCGGTTTCCCAACACTTTATTGTCCCAAATGACGGACCAGCAAGGCGAGCAAAGCGACGCGGTCTACAATCCGGTCCTCGAGAATCGACTCGTGCGCCGCATGCGCCCCTTCTCCCACTCCGCCTATGCCATCCAGAGTCGGCACACCGAGCGCCGCGGTGAAGTTGCCGTCCGACCCGCCGCCCGTCGAGCTCTCTTCAATCGCCCTGCCCAGGTGAGTTTCCGCCAGATTCTTCGCCGCCCGAAAGAGCGCGACGATCGCCGGCGTGCGCTCCATGGGGGGGCGGTTCAGGCCTCCCGACACCTCCAGGGAGCAGCGCTTGTCGTAGGGCTTCAACGCCCGGAACCTCCTGTCGAGCGGTGGCGCGTCCCGCAGTCTGGCTACGCGGACGTCTACTTCCGCGCGTGCCTCGGCCGCCACGACATTGGTGCGCGTTCCGCCGCTGATGACACCAGGGTTCACCGTGAGCCCCTTCTTCAGATCTGTGAACTCCGCGACGCGAACGACCTGTTTCGCCAATTCCACAATGGCGCTCGCTCCCGCTTCAAAATCGACTCCAGCGTGCGATGCCTCGCCGCGCACCGCAATTGCGTAGTTGCCTACGCCCTTGCGAGCTGTTTTCAACTTGCCTTCCGGCCCCGTGCCGGGCTCGAGCACCAGCACCGTGCAGGCTTCCCTAGCCAGGGCTTCGGTCTGCGTGCGCGAGCCCGTGCTCCCCACTTCTTCATCACTGACCACCCACAACGACACCTTGCGCGTGACGGGAAGATCCAGCTCGCGAAGTGCTTTCATCGCATACAGGAAGAAGGCGAGGCCCGCCTTCATGTCCAACACGCCCGGTCCCCACAAGCGTCCCTGTGCCCGCCGGAACGGCATCGAAGCCAGAGTACCCAGACTCCAGACCGTATCCGCGTGGCCGACGCCCAGAATGCGGCCCGGCGTCTTTCGCCGCGGCCCCGGCAATGCAAAATCGAGCAGCAGATTGCGCCCGCAAGGGCCAGCGCTTTTCGTGAACCTGGGCTTGGCCAATCCAGCCGACCGAGCCACAAGCAGATCCTGGAAACGGTTCACCGACGCCGCGTCGTCGCTCGGAGATTCGCATTCCACCATCTCTTTGAGCAGCGCGATCAACTCCTCGCGCCGTCCTTCCATCCATACCGGAATCGAATCCATGGCTCGTAGACACCTCCAGATCCCTGTTAGAATAACCCTTTCGCCATGGCAGTCCTGGAAAACATCGAAATTCGCGACATCCTCCCGCACCGCTACCCGTTCCTTCTCGTGGACCGGATCGTGGAGATGGAGCCTGACCGCATTGTCGGCATTAAGAACGTAACCGCCAACGAACCCTTCTTCACTGGTCACTTCCCCGATTTTCCGGTCATGCCTGGCGTGTTGGTCATCGAAGCCATGGCGCAGGTAGCGGGAATTCTCGTCCTGATGAGCGTGCCCGATCGCGCGTCGAAGCTTGTGCTTTTTGCCTCCATTGAAGAGGCCAAGTTCCGCAAGCCCGTCCTGCCCGGCGACACCCTGCGGATTGAGATGAAGATTCTCAAGAAGAAGGCGACTGCCGTGAAGGCCCAGGGCGTCGTGACGGTAGACGGCGTGATGGTCGCCGAGGCAACCGTCATGTGTATCGTCTCCGACAAGCCCGCTAAGAAGACGGAGCCGGTCCCTGTAAAATAGGAAGCAAAATCGATGGCAATTCATCCGACCGCCATCGTCGATCCGTTGGCTCGTATCCATCCCGACGCTGAGATCGGTCCGTACTGCATCATCGGAGCGGAGGTGGAAATCGGCGCGCGAACGCGCCTTATGGCGAATCTCTGTCTCGAAGGTCCGACGACCATCGGGGCAGACAACATCTTCTACCCATACGCGACCGTCGGCCTCGCGTCGCAGGACCTCAAGTATCACGGGGAGCGCACCGAGACGCGCATCGGCCACCGCAACAAGATTCGCGAGTTCGTCACCATCCACCGCGGCACCGAGGGCGGCGGAGCGCTCACCTCCATCGGCGACGACAACCTCTTGATGGCCTACACCCACATCGCACACGACGCGAACATTGGCAGCCACTGCATCCTCGGCAATGCCGTCACGCTCGCCGGCCACGTGACCATTGAGGACTGGGCGATTGTCGAAGCTTTTTCGGGGGTGCACCAGTTTTGCCGCATCGGCCGCCACTCGTTCGTGGGCGGCTACAGCGTGCTTACACAGGACGTCCTGCCGTTCTCGCAAACTGTCACGCCGCGCGAAACGAAAGTCTTCGGAGCGAACAAGGTGGGCCTGAAGCGGCGCGGTTTCTCCCCCGAGGCGATCGAAGGGTTGCACAAGTCATTTCGCCTGCTGACCAGCACGGGCCTGAACACGTCTCAGGCGATTGAACAGATCCAGGCCGAAGTGCCCGCGTGCGCCGAGGTCGATGAGCTGATCGAATTCATTCGCACCGCCCAACGCGGCTTTATCAAATGACGCCCCAGGTGCGGCAGGTGGTGCGGCAGGTGGCACGGCAGGTGGTGACCCAGTGAGATATGGTCTGATCGCCGGCAGTGGACGGTTCCCGGTACTGGCACTCCAGACCGCCAGGCAACTCGGCCACGAGGTAGTCGTCCTCGCGCTCAAGGACAATGCCCCGCCCGAAGTCGAGCACTTGGGCGTCGCCTGTCACTGGCTGAGCATCGCCGAACTCAGCCGCTTGATCGACATCCTCCACGAGGAACGGATCACCGAGGTCATCATGGCCGGCCAGGTGAAGCACACCTCCATCTTTTCCTCCTTGAAGCCCGATTGGCGGCTGTTCAAATTGCTGGCCTCCCTGCCCTCGCGCAACACCGATGCACTGATCGGCGGCGTGCGCGACGAGCTGGAAAAGGAAGGCATCCAACTTGCCGACTCGACCCTGCTGCTGAAGCCGCTTCTCGCCGGCGCAGGCTCCCTTGCCAAACGCAAGCCAGACTCGGATGAGGAAAAAGACATTGCGTATGGCCGCCGTGTGGCGAACGCGCTCGCGAGCCACGATGTCGGTCAAAGCGTTGCCGTTAGTGAGCGTGCCTGCGTGGCCGTGGAGGCGATGGAAGGCACCGACGCCATGCTGCGCCGCGCCGCATCGCTGGTCAACGGCCGGCCGTTGCGCCTGGTGAAAGTCTCGCGGCGGCGGAAGCATCTGCAGTTCGACGTGCCCGTCGCCGGACCCTCCACCATACAGACCATGATCGAGTGTGGAGCAACGGCGCTAGCCATCGACACGGGCCGGACGCTGCTGCTCGACAAGGACGAGATGTTGAGGCTCGCCGCCGGCGCCGGTATCGCCGTCGTAGGCTGCCAGCCGGAGGAATCATGAGCGAAAAACTGCACCGGGTCGTCGTAGTCGGGGCCGGCGCCTTCGGGCGCAATCATTTGCGTGTAGTGAAAGAGTCGCCGCGCGCCGAGCTTGCCGGCGTCTTTGACGCCGATGCCGCCAAGGCGCGAGCGGCCGGCGAGGAGTTCGGCTGCCCCGCTCTGGCTTCTCTCGACGAAGTGCCCGCGCACGCCTCCGCGGCGATCGTTGCCGTGCCCACCACCGCCCACGCGGCCGTCGCTTGTCCGCTGCTCGCCGCCGGGCTGGATGTCCTCGTGGAAAAGCCCATCGCGCTGAACGCTTCAGATGCTCGTGCGCTGGTGGAGACTGCCGCAAAGCACGCCCGCATCCTGCAGTGCGGCCATCTTGAACGTTTCAATCCAGCCGTTCAGGCGGCTCTCCGCGTTGTCACTATCCCGCTCTTCTTCGAAGTTCACCGCCTCAGCCTCTTCACGCCGCGCAGCCTCGACGTCAGCGTTGTGTCGGACCTGATGATCCACGACCTCGACATCCTGCTGGCAATGACGAAAGACCTGCCGAACGAAGTCCGTGCCGCCGGCATATCCATTCTCAGCAAGAAGGTCGATATAGCCAGCGTCCGGCTCGCGTTCCCCAATGGCTGCGTCGCGAATCTCACCGCGAGCCGCGTCTCCACGGAGAAGGTCCGCAAACTGCGTTTCTTCCAGCCGGGACAGTACGTCTCCATCGATTATGCCCGCCAGGACTGCACCATCATCGGCGTCGACGCGGAAAAGCAGGTTAGTTTCGAGCAACTGCCCGTGGAAAAGGGCGAGCCGCTCAAGCGCCAATTCGACCACTTTCTAGACTGCTCGGAAACGCGTTCCACGCCGCTTGTTGACGGCGTTGCCGCCTCGCGTGCGCTCGCTTTGGCGCGGGACATCCTTGCTAAGATTGAAGAGCATGCCGAGCTCGTAGCCCGGCACCTGCGCGCCTGAAGTGCCGCGTTCCCCCGGAATCCGCCTCCCGCGCGCAACAAGGCGCTCCACGAGGGCGTCTTAACCTTCTGGAGCGAATGCTTTCCGATTTTCAGCGATATTGGCACGGCGACCAGGGCGACCCCCGGTTTCTGATTGACTGGCGCGAGCCGGACCAGCCTCGCCGCCATTGGATTGCCGCCGTTGGCGCCGTCGTCTGGCACGTAGCCGTCATCCTGTTTGTCATCAATGCGCCCGGTGGTCTCGGCAGGACGAATGACCTTCCGAAGTTCGAGATAGCGCTGAGAAATGTGACGCCGCTGGTGGCTCCCCGCCTGGACCCCGACGAGTTCAAACTGACGCAAAAAGCGCCCCAAGTGAATCAGCCGGCACAAGAAGTGGATCTTTCGAGCCTCTTGCCCACACCGCAGCTCAACCAACCCCTGCAGCGTCCCGCGCACGGCAGTGCGACACCGGGCATTCCGCTTCCGCCCCGGCCCGCCACCCAACCCATCGAAGCCCCGAAGATCGACATTCCGCAGCAAGGCAATCTTGCCGCGCTGGACAACCCCTTGCTGCCCGCCCGTCAACCTGCCCCGCCCCCTCCTGCACAGAACAAGAATCCATTCGAGCCCGTGGGCGGTCCGCAGGGCGTGCCGAAGGGACAGGCAGTCGGAGTTGCGCGGGCCGAGGTTCCGAAGTCAGGCATCGAAGAAGCTACTCGGGCCGTCATTCGCAGCGGCGCGGGCGGCCAGGGTATGACCATCGGCGACGCCGGCGAGGGCACCGGCGGTTCCAGCGATCCTCTCCGGCAACACGGATCGCCAGGCCCGCGACAAAGCGCGCTTGAGCTTCTGAGCGATCCACAAGGCGTCGATTTCAAGTCCTATCTGGTGCAGGTCCTGGCGGCTGTGCGCCGGAGCTGGTTCTCTGTGCTGCCGGAAAGCGCCCGGTTCGGCCGCAGCGGACGCGTGATTATCCAGTTTGCGGTGAATCGCAATGGGCAGGTTCCCAAGCTCGTCATCTACGTGCCTTCGGGCGCCGAAGCCCTCGACCGTGCCGCGGTCGCCGGTGTCAGCGGAGCCGTCCCGTTTCCGCCTTTGCCTAACGGTTTCAAAGGTCAGGATGTGCGGTTACAGTTAGTCTTTTCCTACAACATGCCGAAGTAGTCGATACCATTCAATTAGATGTCATCGTCCGATCCCACTGTCCGCCCTCGCTTCTATAAGGCCCTTGTAGCCTATGCAATTCTGGGAACGCTGGCCTGGACTACCCTGGATGGTTCCTTCCGCTGGTTCATCCTCATCGTGCTGGCTGGTCTTGCCCTGAAAAGCTGGGTCCATCTGCGCCGTCTCGAGAGCGAGTAGCGGTCTCTCGTCTCGAAAATCGACACCTGTTCCGCCTGAAGACCAAAACGGAACAGATCCGGGCTACCTGCTTACTCCGTACAGAATCACCGAATCATTAAGTTACTGATTACAGGCTCTTTTCCTCTCTTTTACCATTTGGCGTGGCCCGTGCACCTCTCTGCCTGTCAAACCAGTTCACTCTGGCGCACCAGGCAGGGAGAGAAACCAATGGCAACGGCTTCGGCAGCAATGGCTCGGTACGAAACGGTGGGACTCGAGGCTGCGTCCTCCCCACGGTGTTCGGCGGAAAACCAGGCGGTAACGGAGAATCTTCCACTAGTCCGGTACATTGCGGCGCGGATCGCTTCCACCATTCCCGCCTCGGTGGAGCTGGACGACCTGATTCAGACCGGCACCCTGGGCTTGATCGATGCGGTCCGCCGCTACGATCCGTCCAAGGGCATACCATTTCCTGCCTACGCCCGATATCGGATCCGCGGAGCGATTCTAGATGCACTACGCTCACTCGACTGGGCGACCCGAAACCAGCGCACGCAACGCAAGGCCGCTGCAAACGCCACCACTGGCGATGAGTCGAGCGACACAAGGCCGACTCAACCCACGTTCTTCAGCCTGGGCCCGGTAGTCTCCCTCTCCAGCAGGAGAGAAGCGAACGAAGAACTGCCCGTTCCGGATGTCCCCTGCGGCGAGAGCCTCCATCCGGACCGGCTCTTTGAAGCAAGTGAAGCGAAGGAGCTGGTGAAGAAGGCCTTGGGCGTCCTGCCGGCGCGGTACCGCAAAGTCGTCGTCATGTACTATTCCGGCGACTGGAGCATGCGAGACATCGGCCGGAGTTTAGGAGTGAACGAAAGCCGCGTTTCTCAGATTCACAAGGCGGCACTGGGCAAGATGAAGCGAGCTCTGGCCACGGAAAGCCCAATCCAGGAGGAAGTTGCCTGCTGAGCCGGTTTCGCAAACTTGGCAACCGTCGTGGTGGGGCGCTCCAGCGGCGCGCGGAGGCTCCAGCCGACGCTCTGGTGGTCTTTTCGGGCGGGGCCTGGAGGCCCCACGCGGCGCTGGAGCGCTGCCCCACATCCAGGCCCCGCCCGCAATCGACCAAGGAGCGGGCTCTGCCCTGCGTCTTCGCGGATTCAGCCGCAAGCGGGTGCTGGCTGCAGGCGGCTAGCGAATCTGAACCCGGTAGGGCATCACCCGCAGCATTCCGCCCTGCAGGAAGGGCATCAGCCCCGATTCGGCCCCGGCCCTCCGAAGCAGCCACTCCTCCGGCGTTCGCGATGAGTATATGGAGACGTCGCCGCTCCCCATCAATCTCTCCCAGAAGCTCTTCCGGCCCGGGAATACCACGAGCCTCGCCTCCCGGTCCACAGGCAACTTAGCTTTACGCTGGAGCACTTCGATGGCACGGTCGATTCCTCCAAGTTCGTCCACCAGGTGGATTCTGAGCGCGTCGTTGCCGACCCAGACTCGGCCCTGCGCCAGCGGCTCGATCTTGTCCGTCGTCGTTTTTCGCCCGTCGGCGACGCGTTTCAAGAAACCGTTGTAGATCGACTCAATCGACTCCCGCAACTTCTTGCGCGCCTCCGGGGATAGCGGCTGCGTTTCGGAGTCGATATCGGCAAAACGGCCCCGCTTCAAGGTATCCGTCGAGATGCCAAGCTTATCGTACAAACCCTTCAGGTTGACCTTTCCGTAGATCACGCCGATCGAGCCTGTGATCGTGCCCGGGTAGGCCACCACGGGGTCGCCCGTCATGGAAATATAGTAGCCGCCGGAGGCTGCCACGTCCGACATCGAAATCACGACTGGTTTCTTTCGGGCAAGTTCCTTGAGCGACTGCAGAATCTCGTCAGAAGCGATGGCGTCTCCGCCCGGCGAGTCAACTCGCACGATGACACCCTTGATGCTCGGGTCGTCTCCGATCTCTTTCACCAGCTTGGTGACCGGTGCCGGCGTGAGCCCGACGTCTTCGCCGAACGGGTTCGAAACCGCACCGCGCAGGATGTCGCCCTCGGCCACCAGATAGGCCAGACGCTGGCTCTTTTCCGATCGATGGAGATCGCCCAACAGAAGCTGCGGGCTGATGAGAGTCGGCTCCGCAAGACCAGCCTTCTTCGCCAGCGCTTTCTCCACGGCCGGCAAGTAGCTGAGTTCGTCGATCAGCCCATCCTTCAGCGCGGCCGGCCCCAGCCAGGGCGCATCGTCCACCAGCGCCCGGAACTGCTCCGGCTTCATCCTGCGAGCCGCGGCCGTCGTGGTCGTCACGTTGTTCCAGATGCCATCCAGCAAAGCGTTGAGCGCTTCCTTCGTCTCCGGGCTCATGTCCTTGCGGGTGAGCATGTCGCCCGCGTCCTTGTACTTGCCCATATGCTCGACATCAAACTGGACTCCCAATTTGTCGAGCGTGCCCTTGTAGTACATGGCCTCGATGCGGAGGCCCTTCACGTTCAGATAGTCTTCCGGCGCCAGGTAGATGCGATCGGCCGCCGAAGCCAGATAGTATTCACGCAAGCCAGGAGTCTCGAGCCAGGCGTAGACGGGCTTGCCCGACCTCTTGAACGTCTCGATGCCGGTTCTCAGTTCCTGTAACTTTGCCCAGCCAGCACTCACGTTCCTCGGGCGCAGCAACAAGCCCTTTACTCGCGAGTCCTTGCCTGCGGCGCGCAGCATGCTCCACCACTCCACGACGGCCAGAGGCGTCTGGCGCGCCAGTGCGGGGATCGGAGGCGTTTCCGCCAGGCCTTCCGGCACGGAGCCTTCGAGGCTCATCACCAGCAGCCCCGAGTCTGGCACCTGCGGCTTCTGTGCGGACCAGCGCACCAGGGCGAACGCCAGGACAACAGTAGCGACGCCGGCAATGACGATGCCGGCGAGAATACCCAACAGAAACTTTTTCATGGGCGGCCGATCTCCAGTCGAACAGGATCATCGAAGAAGACTAGTGCGATGCGTTAGCTCATTGCGCCCACCCGCGAGAATTCAACGTTTTCCGGCCCGTTGACGGACATCCGGAACCGCGGTCCCTCGCGAGCGGGCGCTTCTTCCTCATTTACGCCAGACGCTATGCGCCTTGCAGGATTGCTTCGAAACGGCTATTCACATCTTTAAGATACGCGGCATCGCCCCCGGGGAGTTCCACAGTGGCGTCACCCTTATAATGGATTTCCGCGAGCGCGTCGTGGATGGCTTTCCAATTGATGTCACCGTCGCGCAGATTCACCCAGTCTGCTACCGTTTTGTCGATCTGCTTGTTGTGGCGGAATGTAAAGTCCTTTATGTGCAATTTCACGATGCGCGGGCCCAAGGTGCGGATCCAGTCCTGCGGGTAACCGTACAGCACAACGTTGCCGACGTCGAAATAAGCGCGGATCCAGGGGCTCTTGAATTCATCGATGTAGTGCGCCATTTCCAGCGGGCTCAGCAGAAACTTGTTCCACACCTCTTCAATGCCGATAATCACCTTATTCTTTTCGGCCAGTGGAATGAGTTTCCGGATCTCTCTTTGCGATCTTTCCCATGCCTGCTGGTAGCTGACTTCGGGGGTCACCACAGCGGGAACCAGCAGCACGGTCCGTGCGCCCCACAACTTGGCGTTGCCGAGGCTCGTTTCCATGCCCTTCAGGCTGCGCGCGACGACCTCAGGTTTAGGACTGGAGAGCGGGAACTCCCAGTGCGCCATGTTCATCACCGAGTGAATGGGGATGCCGGCGTCATCCGAGGCCTTTTTGATCGCCTCCGCCACCTTTGTATCCTCGACCGTCCCAACCTCCACCGCCTCGTAGCCGCACGACTTGGCGAGGCGGAACCGCTCAACGTGGCTCAGGCCTTCAGGCAACATGCTGTACTCGACACATTTGCGAATGGGCAACCGGCCCGTCGCGGCTTCAGCAAGCCCGGGCCAGGCAGCCGCGGATAAGCCGGCAGCAGCCGAATTCATCAGGAAAGTTCTCCGGTCCATCGATAGCTCCTTTCAGCAGACTCGCACAAGAGAGTCACGACGATTCTACAACGCACAGGCAGTCGACCGGCCGGATGGCGCGTGGGCGGATATAATTGGGAGGGTGATTCATCGGTAAATCCTTCAGCGGCTTGGCCGTTGAATCCGGTGGCGGCTCGAGTGACGCTCTCGAAGCCCCAGCCCCGCAGTCGCGTTGGTCAGCGAATTTTTCCGGAAAAACATTAGAACAAATCCGGGTGTGGCGTCGTCCTTGAGAGAGAGAGCAATAGCAGGAGTCATTCATCCGTGACACGGAATTGGAAGTGGATTCTCGGCATTGGCGGCGCCATCGTCGTCGCCGGCGCGGTCGTCGCGAGCGTGAAGATGAGCCAGCGGGGCATTGTGACCATACAAACCGGCAAGGTGGTCCGGCAGGACCTGACCAGCCTGGTTACGGCTTCCGGAGAGATCAAGCCCCGTGACTATTACAACGTTGGCGCCAACGTTATGGGGCGCATCGTTGAAATTGGGGTGAAGGAAGGCGACCGTGTCCGAAAAGGGCAGGTTTTGGCGCGCCTGGAAAACATCCAGGCCGACGCCGATGTCCAGGCCCAGCAGGCGGGGCTCAATTCGGCGCTGGCCGATACTTCCGCCGCGGAGTCCGCAGTTAAGGCCATGGACGACAATATCGCCAGCGCCCAGGCCACCGTCGATCGTACCAAGGCTGACCTGGAGAAGGCCCGGATCGATTTTGAGCGCGGAGAACAACTTTGGAAGGCGAAGCTGATCGCCAAGCAGGATTACGACGTCCGGAAGAGCACCTATGACAGCCAGCTTGCTTCATTGCGCGGCGCCGAAGCCTCGCTGAACCAGATGACGGCCCAACGCGCGCAGTCGGCGGCCCAGTTGAACGGCTCCCAGAAGCGCGTGGCCCAATCCCAGGCGACCTTGCGCCGCTTCAGCGACGTTCTCGCCAAGCACATGGCCACCAGCCCCATCGACGGCATCGTTACCAACCTGCCAGTGCGCATGGGCGAGACCGTTGTGCCTGGCGTTCAGAATTCCTCCGCCTCGCTCATCATGACTATTGCCGACATGAGCCTCATCACGGCCGAAGTGAAGGTCGACGAGACCGACATCGTCAACGTGAAACTGGGCCAGGCGGCCGACATCACCATCGACGCCATCCCGAACAAGACCTTCAAAGGGCACGTGACCGAGATTGGCAACACTGCCATCCTTCGTTCCACGGGCCTGGCCGCCAGCCAGAGCGCCGTGTCCAGCCAGGAAGCGAAGGATTTCAAGGTCGTCATCGCGCTGGATGATCCGCCTGAAGACATCCGCCCCGGGCTCTCCTGCACTTCGAAGATCATCACGGCCACCCGGCAGAAGGCCTTGAGCATCCCGATCCAGGCTCTCACCGTGCGTCAACGCGGCGACCTCGAACCCGAGAAGCCCGGCGGCGCCAAGACCGTTCAGGCCAGTTCTACGCCGGACTCCGCGGCGGAGAAGGCGAAGAAGGAAGAACTCCAGGGCGTCTTTATCGTGAAAAACGGCGCGGCGCAGTTCCGCGAAGTGAAGACGGGCATTACCGGCACCACGGACATCGAAGTGCTCAACGGGTTGAATGACGGCGACGAGATCATAACCGGCAGTTACAAAGTGATCCGCACTCTGCGCAATGCCGCCAAAGTGAAAGTGGACAACGCGGCGCCAGCCAAAACAGAAGGCTGAGCCCTTGGTTCTTGAAGCCAGGTGCAAACCACAGAGCCGGGAGTAAGAGCCCGAATAGGGAGAACAAAATGGGCACAGCCACCATCGACAACGATACCCGCGCCGAAGAGCTAAGGCGCGAGAATATCGTCATCCGGACCTATGATCTCTGGAAGACCTACATCATGGGCGACCAGGAGATCAATGCGGTCTCCGGCGTGGATCTCACCATCCACCGCGGCGAATACGTCGCCATCATGGGTCCTTCAGGCTCTGGCAAGTCCACTTTGATGAACCTGATCGGCTGCCTCGATTCGCCGACCAAGGGCGACTACTACATCAATGGCCATCTGGTCAGCGCCATGGACGACGACGAACTGGCCCGCATTCGAAACAAGGAGATCGGGTTCGTCTTCCAGACGTTCAACCTGCTCCCCAGGGCTTCGGCGCTCCACAATGTCGAGCTGCCGCTGATCTATGCCGGCATTCCGAGTGCGGAGCGGCTTGAGCGCGCCAAGCACGCGCTCAAGATCGTCGATCTTGAAAAGCGCATGTACCACAAGCCGAACGAGCTCTCTGGCGGCCAGCGCCAGCGCGTTGCGGTGGCTCGCGCGCTGGTCAACAATCCCTCGATCCTGCTGGCGGATGAACCAACCGGAAACCTCGACTCAGCCACCAGCGCCGACATCATGGCCCTGTTTGAGCGTCTCTACCAGCAAGGCAATACCATCGTCCTCGTCACGCACGAGCGCGACATCGCCGAATACGCGCATCGCATCGTGACCATTCGCGACGGCAAAATCCATTCGGACGAAACGCGCGAGCAGCACTACAAGCCCAAGCTGTAGCCCTGGGAACGCCAATCTCCAGATTGGCGCCTCCTCACATGGCCGCGCTTACGCAATCCATTGATCGTAGGCGCTGAGCGCCGCCAGTAGCACAGAGCCGCGAATGTCAAAGAGCGGCCCCACGCATAGGCGCGGAAAACTCTCCATTGGTCTACGCCTGTTCAGAACCGTCTCTGGCGGAAGCCTGATTCCGCTCCACTCTTGAAAGATATCCTGCCAAGCCGGCAATCGATCTGATAGAAAGGTCGAATGCCGGCTTTTTCTTATCGAGGGCGGCGCGCCGTCGCGCTGGAAAACGAATACCTGCGAGTTGTGGTTACCGTCGAGGGGGGGCACATCGCGGCCATCGTCGACAAAGCGACGGGAGTGAACCCGCTCTGGTCGCCTCCGTGGCCTACCCGCGAGCCTTCCTCCTGGACGCCAGACATGCTCGAATACGGCAGCGATGCCGAGAGCCAGCTCCTCGCCGGGATCCTTGGGCACAACCTGTGCCTCGACACTTTCGGCGGGCCTAGCACCGAGGAGGCCGCGGCAGGTCTGCGCGTTCACGGCGAGACCGGCGTCATCGCGCACGAACTGTGCGTAGAGGGCGGAGTTTTGTTCCAGACTGCGGTGCTCCAACACGCTCAACTCCGCTTCGACCGGCGTTTGCGCCTGGCTCCCGGAAGCCGCCGCATCGAGATTGAAGAGAGCGTGGAAAACCTGGCCATCCAGGACAGGCCCATCGCCTGGACCGAGCATGTTACCCTGGGCCCGCCCTTCCTGGAACGCGGCCGCACCGTCACCGAAGCAACCGCCACCAGGTCGATGGTCACCGAGTCCGACTTCACCGGCGGCTACTGCCGCCATAAGATCGCCGCGGAGTTTGACTGGCCCAACGTCCCACTCGAAGCCGGCGGTACCGAAGACCTGCGCATTTTCACCCCGCTCGACATTTCAGGCTCCTTCACGACCCACCTGATGGACCCGGCTCTCGACACGGTCGGATTCCAGGCCTGGAGCCCCTCGCACCAGTTGCTGCTCTCCTACGAATGGAAACGCACCGACTTCCCCTGGCTCGGCATGTGGGAAGAGAACCACTGCCGCACGGCCCTGCCCTGGGGTGGCAAGACCCTCACCCGCGGCCTCGAATTTGGCGCTTCGCCATTCGCCGAGACGCGCAGGAGCATGATCGAACGCGGGACGATGTTTGGCGCCCCGTGCTATCGCTGGATCCCGGCACGGTCGAAGGTCTCCGTTGCCTACACGGCCTCCTTGCAGCCCTGCGAGGCGTTTCCGCTGAAGCCGTAAGCGCGGTGGTGGGGCCGCGCGGGCACTCCAGGGCCCGCAACTGAATCTCGTAAGGGCAGCCATACAGGCCGGCGTTCTCTCGCCCGCAACCCGCCTATTGCGGCTGCCGCAACGGCAGATCAAGCCACGCCAGCCCGATATCCCGCCGCATATGTGTGATGGTGTCGCCGGCAACGCCATCGTAAAACAGAGCGAGCCGCTTCCCCACCTTGAGCACCGAGGGCAGTCCGATCACGCTCTTCGACCACTTGCAGTTCCTGCTGTCCAGAACCACGGCCTTCGCGTCCGGATCCCAATGATTTAAGTCTTTGCTCCAGTAAACCCAGACCGCGTCGGTATACTCCTCGCCGTTGCGGATGCCGACGTGGTTGGTAAACAGGAACCAGATCCGGTTCGCCGGCTCGTAATACAGCGACGTGTTCTCGACCTGCTCGCTGAGCGGCAATGCGGGCTGCGGGTCCAGGCGCCAGGCGCCGTTCAGGTCGTTTGTGCGCGCAATCCCGATCGTACGCCGGGTGTGCCGGCCATCCGGATCGGTGGTGGCCGCGCTGAAGAACTGCAGGTACTCGTTGCCCTGTTTGACGATGAAGCCTGGACTGCCGGTGACACTGTTGTAGCTGCCGGGGATCAGACTCCAGGGCTTGACGCCGGGCTGCTTGGTCCACGGCCCGGCCGGGCCCTGGCCTGTCGCTTTCATCGTGAGGTAGGGAAACGAGGGGATCCGGTTCGGCGGCGGCGAGGTGTTCGGCGTGCCCAGGTAGAACATATGCCACACGGTCCCGTCGAAGTAGGTGACTCCGTAGCTCGCCGATTTGGCATCTCCGTCTCCGGGCTTGCCAAGTTCGAGCACGGTCCCCTTCTTAGTCCAATGAACCAGATCGTTGCTGGTCGCCAGGGCGCTCAGCCACGCCGTAGGGCCTGCGGCGTCGTAATGCATGAAGTACGAGCCGCCGTGCTCGAACACCCACACGTCGCGCGCGCCATAAATGTCGCACTTGTCCGGCCCGTCTCCGTGGCGCAGCACGACGCCATGATCCTTGGCGGGCATCCGCTTCGCGGTGAATGGACGGCCGTCTTCATACGGCTGCCCGCACAACACGCCCGCGCCGAGCGCCGCCAGCGCCGCCAGTCCAATTCCGAATCGCATGAGAGTCATGATATTCCTCCGCGGCGTCCTTGGTCTGCGCTCGACACCCCGCGTCCCCGGATGCCATCCTGCATTCTATGAAAGGCCCCATCCCGCCCGGTTCTGCCCTGTTGATCATCGACTTGCAAAAAGCGATTGACGATCCCGCCTGGGCCGCGTTCGGGCCGCGCAACCACCCTGACGCGGAGCAGACCATAGGCCGGCTTTTGCGATCCTGGCGCGGCAACAGCCTGCCAGTCTGGCACATCCGGCACGACTCGACCTGGCCCGGCTCCGCGTATCGTCCCGGCCAGCCCGGCAACGACTTCAAGCCCGAAGCCGAGCCTCTTCCCGGCGAACCCATTGTTGCCAAGAGCACGCCCTGCGCCTTCGCGGGCACTGACCTGGAGCGGCGTCTCCGCGCCGCCGGCATCACCTCGCTGGTTGTCGCAGGCGTGATCACGAACAACAGCGTCGAGGCGACCGTGCGCATGGCCGGCTGCCTGGGCTTTGACGTCTATCTCGTCGAGGACGCCTGCTTCACCTTCGCGCGCAAGGATTGGAATGGACGGCTGTGGAGCGCCGGGGACGTCCACGCCCTGTCGCTCGCGAATCTGAGCGGGGAGTATTGCACGGTGATCTGTGCTGCGGAGGCGCTTGCTGGATAGCTGTAGAGTCAGACCGAAGATTCTGCGCTTGCCGGTCATGGTTGTTGCTTGTATCTAATAGCAAAGGAAGGACACAATGCCTTCAGACGGCGGGATTTCTGAATTCTTCCCGCTTGGATAAATCGGCACATTGATCCACATTTTACGTCGCGCAATGCCATTTGTTAGGATTTTAGAACGCCAGTACGCGTTTTAGCACAGGAATCGAGAAATACCCATGTCTGCCGTTCAACCTATTGGATTGGCTGGGCTTATCGAGCAGCTCCGGCTGGAGGTTGCCCCTCCCGCCGTGCGCTCCGAAGCCGGGCCGACCAGCCGCCGTACGGAGGAAAGCACCGAGTCGGTGCTCGAAGTTTATCCTGCACAGTACCTCTCTCGAAGCACTCGCGAGCATTTGCGCTTTGCGCTCAAGTACGAGCCGATGGACTTGCGCGTCTGGCAGGCCGTCATGTTGGGGCTGGACCGCAAAATCGTTCTCCAGTGGATGCAAGAACAGCCGAGGAGTAGCTATGCCAGGCGCGCTTGGTGTCTCTATGAATGTCTGTCGGACCGGCGCTTGCCACTGAAGGACCTCACCGCCGGGGAGTACGCACCTTTGGGAGATTCAAAGCTCCAGGTCACATGGACAAATAGTGAGCGCGATGCGCCCCGGCTGCAGCGCTATCGTCTTCGGAACAACCTTCTCGGCACTCTGACTGAGCACCGCTATTGCCCGCTCATCCGGCTCAGTCACCGGCTGAGACAGTTTCAGCAGCAGGACTTCGCGCAGCGAGTTGGGGCGATGACCGCCAACCTGGATCCGGCGCTCCTGCAGCGCGCCGCCGCGTACCTCTATCTGAATGAAACCAAGTCCTCCTACGCCCTGGAGGGAGAGCGGCCAACGGCCGATCGGGAAGAACGGTTTGTCGAAGTCTTGGCGCGGGCAGGAGAAGCCTCCGTCATCGACAAGGCCGGCCTCGTGGAGTTACAGCGCCGGATCGTTCAGGATGCGCGGTTTGCCGCGACCGATTGGCGCACAATGCAGAATTACGTCGGCCGGACCCGGCTCGATTTCTCCGAAGACGTCGCCTATCCCTGTCCTAAGCCCGAAGACCTGGAAGCTCTGATGTCGAGTTGGACGGCGATGTTCAAGAAGGTCCTCAATGCCGACCGCACCGATGCCGTCGCCCTGGCGGCCTGCGCCTCGTTTGGCTTCGTTTATATTCACCCCTTCGAAGATGGCAATGGGCGAATCCACCGTTTTCTCATTCATCACGCGCTGGCTCGTCTTGAATACACGGCTCCGGGCGTCATCTTTCCCGTGTCGGCTGCAATCTTGCGCCGCCGCCGCGAGTATGATCAGGTCCTGGACAGCATCTCCCGCTACGTGCGCTCCCGTGTGCAATTCACGTTGGACGATCAAAACCAGATGACGGTGGTTGGCGACACGATCGAACTCGACCGCTATCCGGACCTGACCCCGCATGCGGAATTCCTGTACGAGTGCATCGCCGAGACGGTGGAGAAGGACTGGCCCGAGGAACTGCGGTTCCTTCTGTCATTCGACGCCGCTTTCCGGGCAGTGCAGTCCGTCGTCGATATGCCGGACACGAGGATCCGCCTGCTCGTTCGCCTGCTGATGCAGAACCACGGACATCTCTCTGCGAATAAGCGCGATCTCTTCCCGTTGCTGACCGGCGACGAGATCGCCGAAATGGAAACCCGCATTCAAGCGATTCTCGCCACGCCGCCTGTGCTCGCGTCCGAAGCCCCAACTGCCTGACCCCCGCGCGGCGTGCTCCATCGTTGGCTGCGGTGAATTCGGCAGGTCCCGGCTCCAAAGTACACAACTTTCAGGCCCGATTAGAGACCTGGGGAACATTCCCTGCGTCTACACCGTATGCCCGAGAGAAGGGATCTCGCGATGAGCGCCGCTGTAGAGCCACAAACCCTAGTCGCTAAGCCCGGGCCGCACCTGTCCGCGCTACCCGGAGGAAAGCGCCGCGCCGTCACGCGCGGCATGAATGCGACCGAGCTGCTCTGGGATCTTGCGGTTCAGACGCTCGCCAATTTGCGGCGCAACAAACTGCGCAGTTTCCTCACTCTTTTTGGCATCGCCTGGGGCATCGCCTCGCTCGTGATGATGTCGGCCTTGTCCGACGGTTTCCGCGACGGTCAGCGCAAGAACATGTCGCAAATCGGTGACAACATTGTCTTCATCTGGGGCGGAACCACGGAGATGCAGGCTGGCGGCAAGCGCGCCGGGCGCCGGGTGTTCCTCACGCGCCAGGACGTTCTAACCATCCGCGAGCAGTGTCCCGCCGTCGCGGTCGTCGCCGCGGAGACAAAGACCGAGCAGGTTCCCGTGCGCAGCGCCACCAACGCGGGACGCTTCCTGACGGTCGGCGTGACGCCCGAATACCTGAAGCTTCGCAACCTTCCCGTCGAGCAGGGCCGTGCCGTGAGCGACGCGGACGTCCGGCAGGAGCGGCGCGTGGCCGTGCTCGGAGCGTCCGTACGCAAGCAGCTTTTCGAGAAGAAGCCCGTGCCGTTGGGCGAGACGGTGTACGTCAACAGCTACCCGTACGAAGTCATCGGCCTGATGCCGGACAAAGACCAGAACTCAAGCTACGACGGCTGGGACAACGACAAAGTGCTGGTCCCGGAGCCCGTGCTGCTGCGCGATATGCCGGAAAAGCGTGAGTTTTACTCGGAGGGCCGCGTGAACGGGATCCTTTACCGGCCGGCGGTCACAAAGAACTGGGCCGAAGCGCAGGCGGAAGTGAGGGCGGCCCTGGGCAAGGCCAAGGATTTCGACCCGAAGGACAAAGGCGCGCTCGACGCGTGGGACATGATCGAAGATGCTCAGATGTTCGATTCCATCTTCGACGCGGGCGAGATCTTCCTCTCCGTGGTGGCGCTCGTCACGCTCTCCCTCGGAGGCATCGGCGTGATGAACACGATGATGATGGCGGTGAGCGAACGCACCAATGAAATCGGGCTGAAGAAGGCGCTCGGCGCCACGAAGAACCGCATCCTGCTGGAGTTCTTTCTCGAAGGATTGCTCCTCGCGATCTTAAGCGGAGTGGGAGGGCTCGTGCTCGTGCTGGGGCTTGCCAAACTGGTCAACTCCCTGCCGCTGCCACAGATGTTCTCGGGACTGCCGATCCACTGGAATGTGCTGGCCCTGGCGACGCTGGCTCTCGGCCTGGTCGCGGTGGGCGCTTCGCTACCTCCGGCCCGGAAAGCCGCCGAATTGACGCCTGTTGAGGCGTTGCGCTTCGAGAAGTAGCTTGGTGTGGGGAAGCAGCCATGACCTGGAGATTTGTATTTTCCGAATCGCTCGCCGCACTGAAGTTTCATCGCACGCGGACCATCTTCACCACGACAAGCCTGGCGTGGGGCGTGGCCTGTTTCGTGATTCTGATCTCATACGGTGACGGCTTCAAGCATGCGCTGGTCAAGGCTTTCACGGCCGTCGGCCAGGATTTGATCATCACCTTCAACGGCCAGACCTCATCACAGGCCGGTGGATTGCGCGCCGGCCGTAAGGTCAGGATCGAACTTGAAGATGCGCACATCATCAAAGAATCCGTGCCTCTGGTGGATGCGCTCTCACCCGAGATCATGAAGTACGGCGTGAAGGCCAACAGCGGCCATCGCGACAAAGAGGTCGCCGTCCGCGCGGTCTGGCCGGAGTACGGCACCATTCGCAACATCAAGCTGGATACGGGCCGTTGGATCAATGAAGATGACCGCCAGCATCAGAATCGCGTCGTGATTCTTGGAGCGACGGTTTACAAGGACCTGTTTGGCGAGGCGCCGGCGGAAGATCAGGAGATCACGCTGGACGGTATCCGCTTCACCGTCATCGGCGTGGTGGCCAACAAGCTGCAGATCGCCAACTACAACGAATCGGACAACCGTTGCGTGTTCATCCCGTACGACACGTTCAGCATCTTCGGCGACATCCACTACCCCTGGTTTCTGGTCTGGAGGCCCATCAACGGCGGCGCTCGCGATCAGGCCATTATACAGGTTCGCGCGAAGCTCGCCGAGCTTCACAAGTACGCGCCGACCGACGAAAAGGCGATCGAGATCCTGGCCTTCAGCAAGTTCATGTCTATCGTCGATGGCATGTCCCTGGCGGTGCAGGTTTTGCTCGGCTTCGTGGGCGCGCTCACCCTGGCGATCGGTGGCGTCGGACTGGCCAATATCATGCTCGCCTCCGTGATCGACAGAACGAAGGAGATCGGCATGGTGAAGGCTCTCGGCGCACCAAGCAGCACAATTCTAAAGCAATTCCTGGTGGAAGCAACCCTCGTGGTGGCCGCGGGCGGCGCGCTGGGTATCGCTGCCGGATGGGGCGTAACAATGCTCATCGGCACGATGCCATTTCTCGGCCCGGCCTTTAAGGACACCACGCACGTCGGCGACATCACACTCACCGTGTCTGCCACCTCGATCTTCGTTTCCATGACGGTGCTGATGTTGGTAGGCCTGGTCGCCGGTCTCGTCCCCGCAATCAAGGCCGCGCGCATGGATCCCATCCAGGCGCTCCATTACGAATAGGGCGCGGCAACCATTGCCCTGCAGCGAAAGTCCGGCGGGCGTGCGGATAGATCAAATGCGCGCGAGGGGAAGCGGCGCGGGCTTCCCTCGCTCTATCAATTCAAGATAGAATCGTGCCGCCATGGCAGATAACAACCGCAGACGATTTTTGAAGGGCGCGGCGGCCGCAGCCGCCGTCCCCGTAGTGGCTGGCGCAAAGCCCGCAAAGACCAACGCGCCCCAGAAGAAGGTCTACTACCAGGGGCCCAAACCCGAGAAACCGCTATTCTCGAACGCGGTCTCCTACGGCAACCTGCTCTTCATCTCCGGCATAGGCGCGCATTTCCCGGGCGATATCAAGGCTCATACGAAGCACGTCCTGGACGAGGTCGAAAAGTCTCTCGTCAACGCCGGCTCATCGATGGAAAAGGTCCTGAAGGTGAACGTCTACCTGAACGACCTGAAGGACTGGCCCGCGATGAACGAAGTCTTTCTGGGCCGCTTCGGCGCGGAGCCCCCGGTGCGCACAACCGTCGCCCCGGCCGGCGGAATTCCGGGCAACTCGCTGGTCGAGATCGACTGCATCGCCTTCATTTAAGCGGCGCCGGGCAGTCTTCTCAACCGATCACCAAACCGAGCAGGCGCGCCAGGTCCATTGCTTGCGGCGGCGTCACCAGTGCGCCTCTGAGGTCCTCGGCGTGCACCACCAAGCCATCGATGTCCGCGCCTCTCAGATTTGCAGTGTTCAGCTTCGCTCCGCTCAGGTCCGCGCGTCGTAGCGACGCATCCCGGAAGGTCGTGCCCTCGAGATTCACGCCGCGGAAGTCGGCCTCGTCGAGTCGCGTGCCTTTGAACTCGCACGACCGCACCACGCCGCCATTGAACTGCGCGTAGCGCGCATCGCAGTTCTCCACCAGCACGTCCTGCCAGTGGCACGCGATCGCCTTCATGCCGAGCAGCCGGCAGTCGATGAACTCGACGCGGCGTGCCTCAAATCTGTGGAAGACGGCATTCGAGAGATCGCATTTCACGAATCGGACATCCCTGAGCAGAGCCGATTGCACTCGCGCCTGAGCGAAGACCACGCACTCCAGGACGCAGCCGGCCAGCGACAGCGATGGGATTTCAGCCCCGGTCACGTCCCCCGCCTCCACGCGCGCATCTTCGAGCGGCAATGCCGGCAGGAAGCTCGCCGCTTCAATCGAGGTCAGATATTCGAGGTCAGTTGGAAGATCAGCGGGGACGCGGCCCGCGGCCGCCTTCTTGTCTGCACGCGCCATGCTTCGCAGGATACAACTTGCGCCGATTGCTAAGCCGCCCGCAAGGGCAGCACTTCGCGCTCGATCTCGGCCAGGTCCACTCGCGCCAGTTCCAGTGCGTGGTCCGACTGGAGATTCATCCAGTACTCGGCCGTCGTTCCCAGGTAGCGCGCCAGGCGCAGCGCCATATCGGGCGTCACCGCGCGGCACTCGTTGACAATCTCGGCAACTCGCGTCACGGGCACATGGAGGTCGCGGGCGATGCGGTTGATATTCAGCCCAAATTCCACCATGAAGCGTTCGCGCAAAACCTCGCCAGGATGAACCGCTTTTTTCACCAGTTGCTTGAGCATGAATCAGCCCCTCTTACCTCAATGTTCGCCGATTCTGACAAACCGCGCTTGAGAACCCGGAGCTGAGGAGCCGTCATCAAGCTCGTGCCTACTCGTCGCGCAGCACCTCCATCGGCTTTTGCGAGAGGATTTTCAGGCTCGCGATCCACCCGGCGGCGACTGCCAGCAACGCCGTCATCGCCGTGGTGAGCAGCACCGGCGCCCACTCCACGTGAAACTCGGCGTCGAGCAGCTTCGTCATGAGGACTCGCGTGAACGCCGTGGCCAGGGCGCTTCCCATCCCGCCCGCCACCAGTCCCAGGATGAGGAACTCGACCGAGAAGATGCCCGCCAGCGTGAACCTCTTCGCGCCGAGCGTCTTCAGGACCGCCGTCTCGCGGACGCGGCGGAAGCGCGTGCCCGCGACGGTCGAGGCCAGGATCACGGCCCCGGCGAGAATCGCGAAGGCCGCGATGAAGCGCACGACCAGCGATACCTGATCCACCACCTGTTGCACCAGCAGCATGACATCGGCGGTGTTGATCACCGTGACCGTTGGATACGCCTGATAGACCTTGCGTTGGAACGCGCCGATCTGTTTGCCTGTCAGCCGGACCAGCCCGAGGTACTGCACCGGCAGGCCGTCCAGCGCGACCTGGTTGAACAGCACGTCCATCTGCGGGCCCGTGCGCACCGCGCGCTGCCGGAAAATGGCCGATACCGGCGTCTCGAAATCGCGCCCGATCGCGCTCCACTTGAGCTTCATCCCGACCTTCAGCTTCAGCGTGGCGGCCATGTCTTCGACGATTGCGACGTGCGGCGCCGCATCGCCCGGCTTCCACCAGGCGCCCTGCCGTGCCAGCAGGTCTTCGGGCGGCCTCTCCGCCCACGTCACTTGCCGTGTGGACTGGTACCGGCGTTCGAATCCTTTCAGGCCGAGGTCTTTCACCGGCCGTCCGTCGATCGACTCCAGACGCACGGCAACCAGCGGCTCCACCACGGGCTTGGTCTTCAGGCCCTTCAAATCATCCAGCAGCTTTTGCACGCCGTCGCGCTCAGCGTCCGTGATGTTGATCAGGATGACGTTCGGCGCGCCGGGCGGCGCTGCGCTCGCCACTTCCTGGAGCAGCGACTTCTGCAGCAGGTAGACGCTCAAGGTGAACGTCACGCCGATGCCGAGCGCCACCAGCACGGACGGTGCGTGGTTGCCGGGGCGATACAGGTTCGCCATGCCCTGCCGCCATTCGACACTCCAACGCACGGGCGCCTTTTGCACCAACCAGCGCAGGCCGCGCAGCAGTAGCCACGCGACGCCAGCGAGAAGGAGCAGGCTCACCGCGATGCCGCCCACGAAATATGAGCCCATCTTCAGAGACTCGGCCAGCCAACCGGCAATCAATCCCACGCATCCTAGAATCACCAGCCCCGCGCCGAATGCGGGCAAGGCGCGTTGGATGCGAACTCTGATTGGGGGCCGCACTTCCGCCATCTCGCGCCGGAAGATCGCGGCCGGCTTGATCTGACGAATCGACAGTAGCGGGGGAATCGTGAATAGCAATGACACCAGCAGGCCCACTCCGACGCCTTGAATTGCGAACGCTGGACTCCACGCGAGCGCGTGGTCAAAGAGGAAGAACTTGGCGAGCAGCAGCGGCATCGCGCGCTGCACGGCGAAGCCCACGGCCATGCCTCCCACACCGCCCGCCAGACCGAGCAGCGCGGCTTGCAGCGAGTAGATCGCGACGATCTGCGAGCTGCGCGCGCCCAGGCATTTCATGATGGCGATGGAATCGAGCCGCTGCTGCATGTGCGCATGAATCGCCGTCGCCACGCCCAGAGCCCCAACCACCAGCGCGATCAGGCTCACCAGGCTCAGGAACGTCGTCGATCGCTCTAACGCTCGCCGGATGATGGGATGCGACTCGCGGTAATCGGCGACCATCGCTTCGGGGAAGACCTGCTTCAGCTCGTTACGCATAGCGTCGAGGTTAATTGGCCGCGGCGTACCCGACTGTTGCGTGCCTGCCTGCGGAAGCTTGAAAAGAATCCGCTGCGACGCCCGGCTGCCAAACGTCATCAGCCCGGTGCGTTCGAGCCCTTCGCGGCTGATGAGCAGGCGCGGACCCAGGTTCAGGCTGCCCGTCATCCGGTCCGGCTCGCTCGCCACCGTCCCCACAATCCGGAACTCCGCCACGCCCAGCTTCACCATCGAGCCCGTTTGCACGTTGAGCCGGATCGGCACATCATCCGAGACGGCGACGCTCTGCGCGTCCAGAGCTTCTTTCAACGGCCTGTCCGGATCGAGCGTGACGCGCCCGTAGAAGGGATAGACTGCCGGGTCGACCGCTTTCACCGAGACGAGCGTGGGCACGCCGTCCGGCTGCCCGCTGCCCAGCATCGACACGGTCTCCGAGATGTGTGTGACGCGCGCGCCGCGCCGCACGTAGCCGTCGATGCACTTCTGCTGTTCGGGCGTCAATTCGGTGAACTGCCGGATGCTCACGTCGGCGGCCATCAAGGTGCGAGCCTGCCGCCGCAGCTCTTCTTGAAAGGCATCCGCGAACCCGCGCACGCCCGTGAGTGCGCCTACGCCCGTCGCCACGCCGAGCACGGCAAACAGGAACTTTGGCGCAGAGGCGCGAGCCTCGCGCCGGGCGACGCGCCAGGCGAGTTTCCAGCTCGCGAGGAATCTCATGCGGCCTTCTTCTCGTCGCTCTCAATCAGGCCGTCGCGCATCGTCACGATGCGCGTGGCGCATTCGGCGAGCTCGTGATCGTGCGTCACCAGGACCAGTGTTGCGCCTTCTTGCCTGTTCAAGCTGAGCAGCAGCTCCAGCACCTGCTGGCCGTTTTTCGAATCCAGGTTGCCCGTCGGCTCGTCGGCCAGCAGCAATGGCGGGCGTCGCATGAAGGCGCGCGCCAGCGCCACGCGCTGTTGCTCGCCGCCCGAGAGTTGCACCGGATAGTGCTCGCGCCGCTCGCTCAGGCCCACCGTGTCCAGCAGGATCCGCGCGCGGTCGTAAGCCTCGCGCCCCAGCTCGCCCGCAAGCTCCGCGGGCAGCAGGACATTCTCCTCCGCCGTGAGCGTCGGAATCAGTTGGTAGCTTTGAAATACGAATCCAATCTTGCGTCCTCGGACTTCCGACAGCCGGTCTTCGCCGAGCCCCGAGATCTCTTCGCCGTCCAATTGGATGCTGCCCGCGCTCGGGCTGTCGAGTCCCGCGAGCAATCCGAGCAGCGTGCTCTTGCCGCTGCCTGACGCGCCCATGATCGCGACGTATTCCCCACGCTCTACCGTCAGATCGATGCCTCGCAGAATCTCCACGCGGTGCGTGCCGGTGTCAATCCACTTGGTCACGCCCTTCAATTCGAGGATCGGACGATCAATCGAGCCATTTCCATTCATGCCTGGGAGTCCCTCGCCTTTATGATGGCAGTGGATGCCCATGCGACGTTTCCTCCTGGCTTGTTTGTTTGTAACGATTTGTTGCGGCCTCGTGCCCACCGCGCTCCAGGCTGCCGACACGCGGCCCGTGATTGTCGCTTTCGGCGACAGCCTGACGGCCGGTCACGGCCTCGCCCCAGGCGAGAGCTTTCCCGATAATCTGCAGAAACTGCTCGACCAGCGCGGTCTGCGTTTTCACGTCGTCAACCAGGGGCTAAGCGGCGACACCACCAGTGGCGGCGCGGCGCGCGTGAAACAGGCGCTTCAGTTGAAGCCCGCCGTCGTGATCCTGGAGCTCGGAGCCAACGACGGCCTCCAGGGTTTACCGCTTACCGCGACCCGCGCGAACCTCTCGCGCATGATCGACCAGTTCCAGAAGGGAGGAGCGAAGGTCCTGCTCGCCGGCATCACGCTCCCGCGCAATTACGGGCCGGACTTCATCCAGGCCTTCGACAAGATCTATCGCGATCTTGCGCGGGAAAAGCACGTCGCGCTGATCCCCTTCCTGCTCGAAGGCGTCGCGACGAATCCGAAGCTCATGCAGGCCGATGCGCTCCACCCAACCGCGGAGGGCGCGCGCCGCGTCGCCGTCACCGTCCTGCGCTACCTGCAGCCGTTGCTGAAGTAAGTGTGCTTAAGTGGGGCGGACCTCCAGGTCCGCGCGGGCTCTCCAGAGCCCGCTCCGGACAAACTTGCGGGGCTTGGAAGCCCCGCGCGGCTCTGGAGAGCCGCTCCACTTTAGGAGCAAAAATGGCGCCTCGCGGGAGGCGCCATTCTCTTTCCGCAAACTCGAACGCAACTTCCGGGATTTCCGGAATCAGACTCAGCCTTTCTTCACGACCGGCTTCACCACCGGCTTCGCGCCGCCCTTGCCCATCTTTTCGATCTCGCTGAACGCCACAGTGCGGCCTTCGTCCAGGGCGAGGTTGGACAGGATCACCGCGATGGAGTCATTCAGCCCGACTTCCAGATCGGCTTTGGGACGCTTGAGCGTATGGCAGCCGTCGAAGAAGCTCTCGAGCTCGGTATCCACCGGGTTCTTATCTTCGAGAGGCACCATCACGCCCTTCATGTACAGCCATTGACGGGCGAACTTCATCTCTTTTTCGAGGAAGCTCTCGTTACCCTTCATCAGGTCTTTGTCGAGCAGGATCGGCAGCCCCTTGGAGCCCGCCGCCGAGACCATGGTCGCGCCCGCTTTGGTGGCTTCCTTCTTGCCCTTGGCGTCCTGCACTGTCGCTGGCGGAGCCGGTTCGCGGAACCACATGCCGATCGGCTTGTTGGTGTCGTCGCCGATGGTGATTTCGATCGCGCCTTTCGTCCCGCAGATGATCTCGCCCATCTCCGTGCGCTGGCCGCCAACGCCGGCCCAGTGAGAGCTGTTCGGGATGCCCGTCCACACCAGCCGCCTGCCCTTCGGGTACTTGTAGATCAACTGGACGTTGTCGAGAATATCGCGGCCATCCATCATGAAGTCGTGCGTGCCCAGGCCCATCACCGACTCCGGCGTCATCCCCAGCATCCAGTCGGCGACGTCGATCTGGTGGGATGCCAATTCGGCTACCAGGCCTCCAGAGTACTTCCGGAACAGGCGCCAGTTGCCCATCTCCCCAACGTCTTTCTTCATCTTCCAGCCAGGATTGCGATTCCACTGCGCCTGGACGTAGGTGACCTCGCCCAGCGTGCCCTTTTCGATCATCTGGCGCGCAGTCTGGTACATCGCCGAATAGCGCCGCTGGAGGCCGGTCTGCAGCAACTGCTTCGGCTTGGTTGCGACCAGCGCGCGCAGTGCGTGCGCCTCCTCCGGCTTGAACACCAGGCTCTTTTCGCAGAACACGTGCTTGCCCGCGTCGAGCGCGTCCTTGGTCACCGGGAAGTGGAGGAACAGCGGAACGGTAACAAACACCGCCTCCACGTTCTTGTCGGCCAGCAATTCGCGGTAGTCCTTGTAGCGTTTCGGGTTGCCGCCGTAGGTCTGTTGCGCCTTGTCGAGCGCGGCATCGTTGATGTCGCAGATCGCGGCGCAGTGGCCCGTGTCGATTCCCTTCAGGTGCTTCAGCAGGTAGCTGCCCCGGCTGCCCGTTCCAACCATGCCGAACTGCACGGAGTTGGTGGCGGCCCGGGCCTTCAAGATGGCCGGTGCTCCTTCGACGATGGATGCGGCGGCGGTAACCAACGCGGCGGCGCCAACCGCGGTCTTTACCGCGTCTCGCCGGGTCATTTCTTTTGTTGAGTTCTCGGGGTTCTCGGCCATTTCAATACAAACCTCTAGTTGAACGGTTCACGCAGGGTGTCGATAGACGTCTATTCTATCCGATTCTCCCTGCGGTGCCCTGAAAAGCCGCTGGGGGAACCGGCCGCAACGCGGGGTCTTCGATCGCAGTGGCCTGCTCCAGCGCCTCCGCGGCGCGTGCCCGGCGCGCCGACCAGTCGGCCCCGGCCAGTACGATCAATCCGGCGAAGAAGCTCCACGTCAGGATTGTGATCGAATCGACAAAGTACCCATACTCGCGCTGGAACTTCATCCGGACCCACGGGTAGATCGCCAGGTTCAGCCACTTGAGCAATTCCAGGATCACTGCGATCACTGCCGCACGCGGCACAATCTGCCGGGCCGGCACCTTCGTATTCGGCAGCCGCCAGTACACCAGGAAGAGAATCAGGATCGTGAAGGGCAGCGACGCCAGCTTAAAGACGCCATGGTAGAGCAGCCAGGGAATCTCGGTTGAGGTTCCGAATGCCGCTTCCCAAAGCGTCCGTCCAGACCCGGTCACCATCGCTGAGAGCAGGACCAGGACACCGCAGGTGAAGATCAGCCCTGTACTGACGAGTTGATTCATCAGCAGGTTCCTGCCTTTCACCACGCCCCAGGCCCGGTTCAACGCCACTTCGAGCGGCAGAAACACGCCGTTCGCGGTGAAGAGCAGCAACAGCACTGACACCCATTCCAGCCGGCGTACGTGCAGCCTGCTCGCTTCGAGGCTCTTCGCAATGATCCCGCCCGTGCCGCCTGGGAAGTAGTCGTTAATGGCCAGGTAGATGGCCCGGATGGCAGGCGTTGAGTGGAGAATGTGCTCGGAGATGGACAACATCACGAGCACAAACGGATAGAACGCCAGCAGCACGTTGGCTGCGATGGAAAACGCGAAAACGTGTGTCTCCGGTTCAATCAAATAGCCGCCGACGGCTTTCCAATCTTTGAGGAATTCCAGGGCCGCGCCGTGGACGCTGGACCATACGCGAACTAGGGAGGGTTTCACCGCTACTCACTAGTTTAGCGAGAGCGGCCGGGGCCTGCCCATTTTGGCCGCCGATACCCGCAAATCCGCCCAAGTTGTTACCTTAGGAAGCTGGAAACCATGCAACGCCGGACTTTTCTCCAGACCGCTATCACCACCCCGCTCGCATTAGGCGCCGCATCCGCCGCCGCCTTCTCCGCCAGCGCCGCGGAGTCGTTTTCGTTCATCCACTTCACCGACTCGCACACTCAGCCGGAACTGCGCGCAGGCGTTGGAACCGTCCAGGCCTTTCGCGCTATCGCCAGGATTCCACACGACTTCGCCCTCGCTGGCGGCGACCTGGTGATGGACGTCTTCGACCAGGGACCGGCGCGCGCGGGCGCGCTCTTCGACCTCTACCGGACCGCCGCGAAGGACCTGCCGCGGCCGGTCCATTCCATCCTCGGCAACCACGACATCTACGGCATCTCCAACAAGTCGGGCGTCTCGTCCAGCGACCCTATGTATGCCAAGAAGCTCTTCGAGGACCGCATCGGCCAGTCCCGCTACCAGTCCTTCGAACACAAAGGCTGGCACTTCATCCTGCTCGACTCCGTTCAGATCGGTCCCGAGAAGAACTGGTTTGGCAAGATCGACGACGTGCAACTCGACTGGCTGGCCTCCGACCTCCACAAGACGGGCAAGCAGACGCCCATCGTTGCGCTCACGCACATGCCGCTCGCCTCGGCCACCGGCCAGTTCTTCGGCGGCGCGCCTGAGGGCCTGAAGACGCTGCTCATCACCAATCCTCGCGCGGTGCTCGATCTCTTCGAAGGCTACAAGCTGAAGGCCGTCCTCCAGGGCCACACCCATGTTCGCGAGGTGGTCGACTACAACGGATGCCACTTCGTCACGCCGGGAGCCATCTGCGGCAACTGGTGGAAAGGCGCATTCAAAGGCTCGCCCGAGGGCTTCGCCGTCTTCACCATCCAGGGCGAGGAGATCTCCTGGGAGTTCCGTAGCTACGGCTGGCAGGCTGTCTGAACGGAGCGGTGCGCATAGTCCGGGCCGCGGACGATCCAGCCCTGCATTTTCACACGCCTCAACGTGGGGGCCGACGCTCGCACCGGCCCGAGAACCGGGAGGGTGTCCCGGATTTTCCTCATTCCCCTTTTTAGAATCAATATGTTGCGTGCGAGAAACCGGGGCACCTCCCCGTAATGCGACTTCCTGCGTATGTCTCCGCCCGATCTGCTCATCCGAAGATCTGCTTCACAAAGCCACGCTTTTTGTAACGCGCGCCTCTCTCTTAGGCTCGTACGGTGCCGGACAAACTGTGGCAGCATAGTTTCGGAGGCCCAGGTATGAATCGATCCCAGAGTATCCAATTGCTCAACACGGCCATCGCGGACGAGTTGCAGGCCGTTCATCAATACATGTATTTTCATTTTCATCTTTCCGATCAGGGTTTTGACCCGCTGGCCAAGCTCTTCAAGCGGACTGCCATCGAGGAGATGGGCCACGTGGAAACGCTCGCCGAGCGCATCCTTTTCCTGAAAGGCGACGTCGAAATGTCGCCCGCCTGCACGGTGGAGAAGATCACTGAACCGGAAGCCATCCTGGTGAAGGCGATGGCGATGGAAGCGGCCAGCGCCAGGGACTACAACAAAGCTGCCCTGGAAGCCGGCGCGAACGAAGACGCGGCCACGAAACAACTATTCGAGCACCTGGTCGGGGATGAAGAGCGCCACTTCGATCAATACGAGAAGCAGTTCGACAACATCAAACGCTTCGGCCTGAGCTATCTCGCTCTTCAGTCCTTCGGTTCGCAACCCTCCGGCGCCCGCCCCGCCACGGCGGAGTAGCATCCTCGGAACGGACCTGTCGGCCTGCGCCGGTGTATTTCCAGGATGTGCGCGCCCACCGGCGTAGGCTCGCTTTGTCATTGGATTCACGAATCGTGTAATCGTAAGCCGCGTGCCCCGATCCGGCCAGACGAGATCCGGCCTGAGGCCCACGCGCCTCGTATAGAATCGGTAGATCGAGTGGATACGGGCGCTCCCGGCAGACGCTCCAATCCGGCCCGGCATTTCCTCCAGGTGGGAGTTGCTCATGGAAGCGGCGACCGTTCGCATGATGTTGGCTTCGCGATTGCGCGTGCTCGGACTGGCCTATCTCACAAGGGAACACGCTCCGGATGCCCGCGCCTCCAGTGAGTTCGTTCGTCTGTTTGAGAATCCAACCGCCGGCCCGTGCCCGCCCTGCCAATCGGCGTTCCTGTCTCCGCTCACTCACCCGCCCCGCAAGCTGGCTGCCCTGCCAAACAAAGCGCTCACCTGGTACCGCCGCTTCGGATTCGGCTCGCTGGCGCAGGCTCGGCCGGCGGATCACGTCGGCCTGCTCCTGACCTTCGCGGGGCATCTGCTCGATGCCGATCCCAGCCCGGCCATGCTCACGTCCTTTTCGAGAGAGCATCTGCTTTGGATTGGCGATTTCTGTGACCGTCTTTCCAGCGAGGCGCGCCATCCGTTCTACCGGGAGTTGGCGGAATCGACTCGCACGGCGGTTCACAGCTACGCCGCCAACGCCTGACTCCGGGTTTCCTGGGGGATATCTTTCCCAATTGGGTGAGATTCCACACCATTTGGCAGGATTTTCAGTCTTGACGACCCGTAGCTCTGGAATTCTGTGACCCAGACGCAGTTTGGAGACGCCTCCCCGTAACTCTAAGTCATTGATTTTCATCTATGACTGCGAATGTCATGCTTTCCAATGTTATTTGGACTCAAAAGTGCAGTTGGAGGAATTGTGATCGCGGGCGCAATTGTCTCCTGGAGGTTCCGATGACTGCCACACCGACTATTCAGATCTCTCCCGCCGTTGCCACCGAGCTGGCGTTCCGCCTGCGAGTACTCGGCAACGCCTACTTCTCGGTGCATACTGCGCCGGATTCGGACTCCGCGGCGGAATTCCAGCGCCTTTTCAAAGATCCGCTCACCATGCCCTGCCCTCCCTGGCAGTCTGCCTCCGATTCTACGGAGGGGGCCGGGCTCAGGCTCATGGGGCCTCCCGCCCGGCAGGCGCTGGGTTGGTACCAGCGTTTTGGCTTTCAAGGCGTGAGTGAATCCGATCAGGCGGATCACATCGGCTACCTCCTGACCTTCGCCGCCGTACTGCTCGAGACCGGCAATGACCCGGACACGCTGCAGCATTACGCCAACGATCACTTGCTTTGGATCCCAGCCTATTGCGAGCGCTTAGCCGCCGCCGCGCGTACGCCCTTCTATCGCGAACTGGCCGAAGAAACCCGGCTCGCCGTGCTCAACTTCATCGGCTGATTGCGCCCCGCGCGCGTTCTCATGCGCTATCGGCCACGCATGCGGGAACCAAGTGCTGCAGCGCGACTAACGCATGAATCCGCGTGTCTGCCAGACGGTACGCAAGCCGGCCGGCAGGTTGAAGGTCTCGCCTCCAACGAAGAAAGAGGCGACGCCCGGCAGACCGGGTAAGGCGATTTCGGCGCTGCCGGCCCGATCGTTCGGCAAGCGTACTCGCTCGGGGAGTGCAGGATGCACGCCTTTCCAATTCTCCACGCTCACGAGATCGGCGTAGAAACGGAGCGGCGCCCCTTGCGCGTGGACTTCCGTGAATTCCAGGCTGACGATGAACTGGTCGCTATCCAAGTAACGCTGCAGGCGGCGGATTCGACCGCTTACCAGCGCGCCGTCCTCCAGAACGACCTTGCCTCTGCGCCGGACGTCTCCGACGACGCGGCCAGCGATGAGCTTGCCGACTGCGTCCCGATCGGTGATAGGGCTGGCTACCTGGATGGCGACTTTCAGCAACGCGGGGAGAGCGCTTTCGGATTCCGGAGGCGCCGCGGCCCTGTGTGGCGCATCGACGGGTGCGCTGTGTGGCGTCTCGACCGGCGCACTTGCCGGGCCGGGCGGGTCGATGTCGAAGCGAAGCGTGCTGGTGGTCTGGAACATCCGGCAATGGGTGAAATCCATCCGGTCGTAGTCTTCGATGCCCGAGGTTTGAACCATGTGCATGTCGGCGTACTGCGCGAGGAGCGCGTCGAATTCACCGATGCGCGTACGAGCGTAAGTAACCGTGAATTCAACGTTTGCAAGAGGGAGAGATGGCGGAATCTCGGTGGCCCGGCCGTCCAGCCGCAGGAGATCGAAGGATTGCGCATCAACCCAAAACGAGCCCTCCTCGTTGACTGTGCCACTGCCTCCGAGGAGCGAGATCCTGGCAATGATCGAGCCAGCCGGGAACCGGTAATCGAATCTCACAGCTTTGCGCCCGTCGACAAGATCATCACCCCGTGATGTAAACGTAGCGCCGTCGACCAGGAAGAGATTGTGAAGTGTAGTGGAGAAGATGCCATTTGAGATCAGCCCCACTCCACCAATCAATACGGCGGGATTATCCACTGAGAGCTCGCGGTCGCCCGGCAAGCCGTACCACTCGCGGCGGCCGTTGCAGGCAATCTCCAGCCCCACGGTGTCCAAAGGCTTGAACTTGCCGCCTCGGCTGCTCGCCCTTTGGAAACGGGCGATGGTTTCGAGGCACGTGTAGTTCGGTAAGTGCGCGAATTCGTACCGCAGGTAGGTCTTGATGTGCGAGAGCAGCAGGACTTCGGGAGCGAGATCCTGCGCGGTTACCGTGCAGGCGGCCATGCAGACGACCGAGGCGAGTTTGCCCGGGTGCATTGGAATCGCGAATATATCACACTGCCAATGCGACCGCCTCGGGCGCATATCGCAATTGCCAGAGCAGATGAAACGCCCTGCAACGAAGCCACTTAGACCTGGACATCTCCCGTTGTCTGGCGCCTGGGGCCGTCCCGGGGAAATTGCAGCCAGAGGGCCGCAGCCGGCCCCCTGTCCAAGGTCAGTTCTACTTCTTGGCTTCGCAGCCGGCCATTACGTGATTCTTCCCGTAACACTTGCCGACATCGTTCAGGTCTTTCTTGCCGGCAGCGACGTGACAGGTTGTACAGCTCTTCGCTTTTTCCTTCTTCATGTACTCCGGCTTGCCGAAGGACGTGGTCGTCGTAACAAAAAGGCCGGTCATCAACACGGCGAGGGGCAGGACGAGTCTCAATGCGCGCATGGTATAACTCCAATTCCAATCGATCTCAGGGTCTCGTGGTCACCCCACATTATGGTGACGATACCACGATTCATTGTGTTTCCATCCGGCGTTTCGCAGTCCTACCGAATTGGCACTATGAAAAACTCAATAAGCGGACTAGTCGGTCCGATTATGTGGAGTTTCTCGCCAAATTGCCTCACCCTCCCGCCGCTTGGTGGTGGAGCGGACGCCCACGTGCGCGCTGGACCCCAGGTCCGGCTCAAATTCCTCATCACCTTACCGAGTCACCGAGGCTGGCTCCCCCGAGTACTTCAGGACTTTGTCCGCATGCTCCACAACCGCCTGCCCCATGCCGTGGCCGTCGCCCACGAACACAACCTGGAAACTCCGCTCCTTCAGCATTCCGGGGAACTCACCCTGGCGCTTGCCGATCGTCAACGTCGAACTCTTGTCGTTCCAGTGGATGGGAATGGTGGCGTGGACGCCCTTCTCATAGCGGTAGCTGTCGCTCTCGTCCTCGTAGAGCGTGAAGTCGCCGTCCGCGCCCGGATAGACCCGCAGTTCGATCGGGTCGGCGGCCTTCTCGGTGCTCCATTCCATCTCCGGACCAAGCGGCAGAATGGACCCCGCGCGCACGTACAGCGGCATGCGCTCCAGCGGCGCGGCGGCGTCGATGGCTTTTCCACCCTCCGTCTTCGCGCCTGTCCAGAAGTCGTACCAATCGGCTTTTGGCAGGTACACCCGCCGCGAAGTCGCGCCCGCTTCGGTGACTGGATTCACGAGAATCGCAGGTCCGTAGAGAAACTGGTCGCCGGTATTCTGGGCTCGCACGTCGTCCTGGAAATCCATCACGAGCGGCCGCATCGGCGTGTAGCCTTCGTTCGTCACCTTCCACGCAAGGGAATAGATGTAGGGCATCAGGCGGTAACGCAGCCGGTCGTAATTCGTCAGAATCGTCTGCGCCTCGGCGCCGTATGCCCACAGCTCGTTCTCGTTCGTCGTGCGCGTACCGTGAACGCGGAAGATCGGGCAGAACGCTCCGTACTCGAACCAGCGGATGAACAGCTCGCGGAAGGCGGGATCGTTCGGATTTGGATTGCCGCCAATGAAGCCGCCGATGTCCGTCGTCCAGTATGGAATGCCCGACAGCGCCAGGTTCAAGCCTGCCGGGATCTGGCGCTTGTAGCTCTCCCAATCCGACAGAATGTCGCCCGACCAGGACGACACGCCATACCTCTGCCCGCCGGCGAACGAGGAACGCGACAGGATGAACACACGCTTCTCGTCCGATGCCGCGCGCTGCCCGTCATAGACTCCGCCGGTCGTCATCAGTGGGTAGATGTTGGCGTAGCGCGCGCCGCTGCCGATGGCCGTCTTGTTGTACATCAGCAGGTTCTTCTCGCGGCCCTCGGTCTCCGGCTCCGTGGTATCCATCCACCACGCATCCGCGCCGATCTGGAACAGAGACTGGTCGATCAGGTTCCAGTAATATTTCCGCGCTTCGGGATTGAACGCATCGTATAAAGCCATGCCCAGCGGGTGAAATGACTTTGCCTTCGTGCGGTCGATGAAGAAGCCGCGCTTTTCCATGTCGTCGTAGGTCGCCGAGCCCGGATAGAAGTACGGCCAGACGGACATCATCAGGTGTACGTGCTCGTCGTGCAGTTCCTGGATCATGCCCTTCGCGTTGGGGTACTTGCTGTTGAACTTGAACTCGCCCGTGTTCGTCCACCAGAACCAGTCCTGCACGATGTTGTCCAGCGGGATGTGCAGGTCGCGGTACTTCTTCGCCACGCCCAGCAGTTCCTGCTGGGTCTGGTACTTGTTCTTGCACTGCCAGAAGCCGTAGGCCCACTCGCCGAACAGTGGCGCAGCGCCGGTCAACTCACGATAGCCGGCGATGATCTTGTCGAAATCGGGGCCGTAGATGAAGTAGTAGTCGATGACGTCGGCCACCTGCGAACTGATGTACAAGTAGTGGACGAAGCGGTTGTTGAAGCGGCTCGCCGAGGTGTTGTTCCAGAAGATCCCGTAGCCGTTGGTCGAGAGCAGCAGCGGCACGGCGACATTGGTGTTCTCCTGCGACAGATCCACCGATTCGCCGCGATAGTTCCACACGCCGGCCTGGTGCTGGCCGAGCCCGTATAGCGCCTCGGGCGAGCCGTACATCTTCACGACGTCCTCGGCCGACCAGGTCTGCTCACCGTTGACCACGGCGGCCTCCATCGTCTTCGGACCCTCCTGCAACAGCGGCCTGTTCTTCAAGTCGGCGTAAACCAATGTTGAATTCTCGCGATCCACCGCGACTTTCAGCCGTGCGGTTGTCAGGGTAACTTCCTTTTCCGTTGTATGGACCGTGAAGTCTACATTCGGCCAGGCATCTTTGACGACCACGAAATCCTTGCGCTCCGGGAAGACGCCCGTAGGCGAATACAGCACATGGACGACCGAGTCCGTGCAGATCTGCAGGCGCATGACGCCTGTCTGCATCTTCAGTTCAACGCCGCCGGCCCGCGCGCTGACGGCGGTGACGGGATTCAGTGGATACCACTGAGCTAACGCCGGCGCCGTCAAAGCGAGCATCAACGCAGAGCTGAGTCCGAACGAGCGGAAGGCGGTGGGACTAAATCGGCGCATGATAAAACTCCCTGAATGTCTGCACCTATTCTAATCGTGGCTTTTAAGTAGCGCGACGTCATTGTTTGCCATATCACCTGGACGGAGTCTCGACCGTGCCTGGGAGCGCCGATCTCCAGATCGGCTCCGTTCGGATCACACTTCAACCGTCGGCAATCGCCGGCAGCCCTCCGGGCACGCAGATGCACATTTGAGTTGCCGATCACATGCGCGGTTCGGAGCCGATCTGGAGATCGGCGTTCCCAGGGGCCGCGGCCGTGGAGACGAGCGTCACTCGCGCAGCCAGGCCTTCAGGTGCGCCTTCTGGGCATCGGTTGCATCGGGGCGCGCTTCGAGCTGCCAGGACACCGGGTTATCCGCCGTCACCACGAAGTTGACTTCCTGCAGCATGTCGCGATGGGCGACGAGCAGCTTCACCGTCTCGCCCGGCCTATAAGACTCCAGCCGCGAAGGCCACAGCTCGGCCCGCAGCCGGTAGCCGTTGACGGCCAGAATCTCGTCGCCCACGTTCAGACCCGCCTCTTCGCCCGGCGTGTCCCGGACCACTGACTCGATCAACAGGCGTCCGTTGTCAACCCGCGTGTGCAGGCCAGTCTTGATCCGCGGCGCAGCGCCCGGCCGCTCCACCGGCTTCTTGAAGCGCAGTCCGTACCAGTCGAGCAACTCGCTGTAGTCCAGTTCTTTGGTCGATCCCAGAACGGCGCTGAACCACTCGCCCAAATCCGAGCCGGCGACTTCGTTCACCGTCGCGCGGAACTGCTCCGGCGTGTAGCCGCGCTCCCCGCTATAGCGCTCGTAGGCCAGCTTCATCGCGTCGTCCAGCGACTTTGCGCCGTTGGTGAGCTTCCGGATCTTCGCATCGAGCAGGAGCCCCACGATCTCACCCTTGGTGTAATAGCTGATGGCCGTGTTCTGCGTATTCTCGTCCGAATGATAGAGCTTGATCCAGGCGTCGAAGGAGTTCTGTTCAAGCGGCGTAACCAATCGCCCCGGCGTGTTTTGCAGCCCGGAGATCGCCCCGCTGAATGACTGCAGCGCCTGGTCCCGCGTCGCCAGCTTCGTGCGCCCCAAGGCCAGTTCGCCGTAATACGACGTAACGCCCTCTGCCAGCCACAGGCTGCGCGTGTAGTTTTCCTGCTCGTAATCGAACGGTCCAAGCTCCACCGGGCGCAGCCGCTTCACGTTCCACAGGTGGAAGTATTCGTGACTCACCAGCCCGAACCAGCCGAGCCGGTTCGGCCGGTAGGGGCCGCGTGGAGCCGAGTCGTCGGCCGGCGGCGGAACGACAGTATTGCCATAGGCCCACTTGCTGCCGCCCATCCAGGTCGAGTTCTTGTGCTCCAGCCCGCCGCCCGCTTCGATCAGCATGTTGAAGAAGACATATTGGTCGTAGGGCAGCCCGCCCCACATGCGGCTGTATTCCGCGACGATCTTCGCGACGTCTTTCGCGGACGCCTCGCCGTCCCACATCGGGCCCTCGCCTTCGTTCACCAGATAGTGCTTTTTGCCATCCACTTCAAACTCGTGGATCGGCGCGTTGCCCGCATAGATCGGCGAGTCGAGCAACTGGTCGAAGTCCGATGCTGAGTAGGAATCCTCGCCGGTGCGCTTCAGCCCGCTGATGCTTTCCTTCCATGCCGCAGGCAATTCCAGCTTCACTTCGTATGCCCGCTTGTCGTCACCTTCGACGGTGACGAAGTTCGCAGCGCCGTTCAGCATCGCGAACCCCGCATCGACGTAGTTGCCTTGCACGCTCGGCTCGTTGGCGTAGACTTTGTAGGCAACGGTAAGCGTCTTCGCGCTGCCGGCCTCGACCAGCCAGCGATTCTTTCGGGTCTTGGTCACTGGCAAAACACGCCCGTTCTCGTCGGTTGCGGTCAGCGCTTCGACGTTGCGCGAATACTCGCGCACCATGTACGAGCCGGGGGTCCACACCGCCATGTAGAGCTCCATCTGAGGCTTGAGCGCGGGGATCTGCGCGGTCACTTCCAGGTAGTGCGTCTGGGGCTTCGGGAAGCGGAGCGTGTAGCGGATCGGCTCGGGCGCGTTTGCTGAAATATCAAAAAACGCGCAAAAACACGTCAAAAAGAGGGCAAAAGTGGCACTTTTCGCGAGGTTTTGCATGGGGAACTTACAATGGTACTGGATTGACGAACGACAACAAAATTCACGTCCTCGGCGCGGGCCTGGCCGGCAGCGAGGCCGCGTGGCAAATTGCGCGCTCGGGGCTCGCTTGCGTCCTGCATGAGATGCGTCCGATCCGCCAGACCAAGGCGCACAAGGCGGGCGATTGCGCCGAACTGGTCTGTTCGAACTCGCTGAAGAGCGACAGCCCGAATACCGCCTCCTGGCTGCTCAAAGACGAACTGCGGCGCATGGGCTCGCTCGCCCTGCAAGCGGCTGAGAAGACGCGTGTGCCCGGCGGCCATGCGCTTACGGTCGATCGCGAGCTGTTTTCGAAGACCATCACGGAAGCGCTCGAAGCCGAGCCGTTGGTCGAAATCAGGCGCGAGGAAGTGCGCGAGATCCCCGAGGAAGGCATCGTAGTCGTGGCCACCGGGCCGCTGACTTCGGGCGCACTGGCCGGAGATATCGCCCGGCGCACCGGCAGCGAACGGCTCTACTTTTACGACTCGATCAGCCCGATTGTGGATGCCTCGACCATCGACCGTTCGAAAGTCTTCGCGGCATCGCGCTACGGCAAGTCGCTCGATGGCGGCGAGGACTACCTGAACTGCCCGTTCACGAAGGAAGAGTACGAGATCTTCCTCGATGCCCTGCTCGCGGCGGAAAGCGCCGACGCGCACATCGAAGACGACATGGCGATCCATGAGGGCAAGGTCCCGTTCTTCGAGGCTTGCCTGCCGGTGGAAGAGATCGCGCGGCGCGGGCGCGACACGCTGCGCTTCGGTCCGATGAAGCCGGTCGGTCTCGACGATCCGCGCACTGGACGCTGGGCGTACGCGATTGTGCAACTCCGGCAGGAGACGCAGCGCGCCGACAGCTACAACCTGGTCGGCTTCCAGAACCACATGAAGTTCGGGGAGCAGAAGCGCGTGCTGCGCTTGATTCCGGGCCTGGAAAAAGCCGAGTTCCTGCGCTTTGGCCAGATGCACCGCAACACGTACATCAACGCGCCGGAGTTGCTGACTTCGAGATTGCAACTGAAGACCGACGAGCGCGTCTTTTTCGTGGGTCAGATCTCGGGCGTGGAAGGCTACGTGGAGTCGATTGCGACGGGCCTGCTCGCCGGGCGCTTCGCGGCGGCGTACGCGCGCGGCGAAACGCTGGCCGAGTTGCCGCGCGAGACCGCGTGCGGCTCGCTCATCCACTATCTGACACACGCCGATCCGAAGCGCTACCAGCCGGCTAATATCGCCTTCGATCTGTTGCCTCAACTTGATGATGAGTTGAAACGGAAACTCCGGCACGACCGGAAAGCGCGCCACGCCGAGGTGTGCCGCCGCGCCGTGGCCGCGATGGACGAGTATCTGGGCGCCCATGCCACTCACGTCTGATACGGAGCTTGCACGACTCATGGGCGCGTACCTCGACACGCTGCGGCGCGCGAGCGCGAGCGTACACACGGTGAGGAACTACGCCTCCGACCTCGAGCAGTTCCACGACTATCTGGCGCTGGCCGGAGAACCGCCGGGACCGGCCGGGATCGACGTGCTGCTGATCCGCGAGTGGATGGCCTCGCTGTATGCGGCAGACTTGGCGCGCGTGACCATCCGGCGCAAGCTGTCGGCGCTGCGCGGCTTTCTGGAATACTGCGTGCGCGAGGCGCTGATCGCGATCAACCCGGCAACGCTGGTGCTCACTCCGAAGATTCCGAAGAAGCTGCCCGACGTGCCGAGCGAGGATCAGACCATGGCGCTGCTCGACGGCGCGGAATCGGGGAAGTTCCCGCGGCCCCATCCGCAACGCGACCAGGCGCTGCTCGAAATGCTCTATGGCTGCGGAGTCCGCGTTAGCGAACTGGTCGGGATGAACTTGAGTGACGTGGACTTCAGCGCAGGCTGGGTGCGCGTCCGCGGCAAGCGCAAGAAGGAGCGGCAGGTACCGATCCCGGAGCAGGCGCTGTCCATCCTGAAGTCCTGGATTGAGGTGCGCAGCGCGCAGCCCGGCGAGCTGGCCATTTTTGTAAACCATCGCGGCAAGCGCCTGACGGATCGTGGCGCGAGCCTCATTGTGAAGATGTACTCCGTAGCGCTGCTCGGCGATTCAGCGATGCACCCGCACAGCCTGCGGCACGCCTACGCCACGCACCTGCTGCGCGCCGGGGCTGATCTGCGCGCGATCCAGGAACTGCTGGGTCATGCGAGCCTGTCGACCACGCAGAAGTACACGCAACTCACATTGCTCGATCTGATGAAGGTCTACGACGCAGCGCATCCGCGCGCGAAGTAGTGGCGCGTGTGGGGCGGCTCTCCAGACCCCGCTCGCAACCGACCAAAGAGCGGGCTCTGGAGAGCCCGCGCGGACCTGGAGGTCCGCCCCACTCACACTCGGACGACGACGCGTTTGTCGGCTTGCCTTTGAGTCACGCGCAAGCGGTCGAGAAATTCGAGCAACGGGATAGCGTACTTGCGGGAGATGCCGGTCCACTCCTTGAACTCGGGCACGGAGAAGGGCTGCCCGCGATGGCCATCGAGCAAGCCCCTGAGCCGTTTCACAGCATCGGCGTGATAGATCAGATCGGGCGACACGCGGACGAGACTGCCCTGCTTGAGCAAGATCTGCAGGATGGCGTGCGCCCGCCGCGCGTCGAGGCCTGAAGACGCGAGCACATCCTCTTCCGCGGGCACGGTGAGGCCGCCGTCGCGAAACAGCGACTCCATTTTGCGTAAAGCGCTATCCTCGTCGCCTTTGAGACGAACGCGGAAACTCTCCAGGCGCAGAGCTTCGCCTTCGGCGACGATCCGCGGCGACACGGCCAGGGCGGCCTCAAGCAGCATTGGCGAGAGACCAGCCTGCCGCCTCGGCATGCCTGGGGCCAGCGGGTCGCTCCGATGAAACGCCTCGACGCGGGATGCGAGAGTTTGTGCCGCCTCCTGAATCCGCTCGCGCGGGACCAGCAGAGTCTCCTCATCCTTCAGGGTAACCAGGTCAGCCTGGCTCGCCTCCGCGAGAAGCGCTTCGGGCGGCACGCCCGTCCTGGCCACGGCCTCACGCAACGAGATGCCTGGCTGAGTCTCCTTGGCATAGAGCGCCAGCCGACCTCGCAGGTCGAGAGTTTCCAATGTGCGCAAACGCCCGGCCACCGTGAGACGCCGCATCCGAGGAGGCGGAGTGTTCTCCAGAATGACCCCGCCTCCAATGGTCACCACAGGCGAAAACATGCGCACGATGAAGCGGTCGCCGGGCATCAGAGGGAGAGGTTCTTTGAGCAGCAGCCGGATGCGGGCGGTCGCGCCGGGTTGCAGGGGCTGGAGGCTGTCGAGCAGGCGTACCTCCGCCTCGGTTTCGGCTGTCCCTGAGTGGAAGTGGACCGGCGCGCGGTGCTTCAGCGGCAGGGCGGACGGCAACAGTTCGAAACGGCACTCGACAGCCGGGGATGTGCGGAACAGGCCGGGCGGAACGAGAGTCATGCCGCGGTGCAATTCTGTCGCTTCCACGCCCGCCAGGTTCACGGCGGTCCTTTGCCCCGCCGTTGCGGAGTCGGTCTTCGCACCATGGACCTGAACGCTGCGCACTCGCAGACGGCGCCCCGAGGGCAGCACTTCCACCTCGTCCTCAACGCGAATCGTACCGGAGGCCAGCGTGCCGGTGACGATGGTGCCGAAGCCGCGCAAAGTGAACGAGCGGTCGATGGGCAGGCGAAACGGGCCGCTGGCGTCACGAGCGCGCGCCGTGCGTGCGCATTCGATCAAGGTGCGGCGCAGTTCCTGGAGACCTTCCCCCGTCTTCGCGCTGACTGCGACGACCGGCGCGCTCTCCAGGAAAGAACCATGCACGTATTCGGCGACTTCGAGCCGCGCCAGTTCCAGCAAGTCCGGATCGACGAGATCGGCCTTGTTTAAAGCAATCACGCCCGAGCGCAGAGCGAGCAGGCGGCAGATCTCGAAGTGTTCGCGCGTTTGCGGCTTGATGGATTCGTCGGCGGCGATGACGAGCAACACAATGTCGATGCCCGCGGCCCCGGCCAGCATGTTGCGGACGAAACGCTCATGCCCGGGCACGTCGACGAAGCCGAGCCGGATGCCATCCTGCTCCAAATGAGCAAAGCCGAGGTCGATGCTGATGCCGCGCTCCTTCTCTTCTTTGAGCCGGTCGGTATCGATGCCGGTCAGGGCGTGGACGAGCGAAGTCTTGCCATGGTCGATATGTCCCGCCGTCCCGACGATAATGTTCTTCATGCGGTCATTGCTCCTCTTGATCGTCGCTTGCGCAGGCCTTTCGGCACAATGGCCCAGAGTGAAGCCCGAGCCAACGCCGCCCGTGGAAGCCGCGCCAACACCGGCGCCCGCGCAGAGTGCCGCGCCGGTCTCAGAAAGGCCTGAAACGGCGGGTGAGGCCGCAAAGTGGGGCGACGCGCAGAACGCCGCACAGAGTCCGGTATTCCGCTCCTCCTCGGCGCTGGTCCGCATCGACACGCAGGTGCTCAAGGGCGGGAAGGCAGTGGAAGGCTTGAAGGCGGAGGATTTCGTTGTGTTCGACGAGGGAAAACCGGTTCCTCTGGAGGCATTCGGGCGCGATAGCGAGCCCTTGCAGGTGGCGCTTCTGTTCGACGTCTCCGGCAGCATGAACAAGGTGCTGGTGGCGATGTCGGCGGTTGCGAGCCGGGCCATGGCGGCTCTGAACGCAGAGGATCAGGTGGGCGTCCTGGTGTTTGGGATGAAGGTGGTGCCGCTGCTCGAATTCAGCTCCGACCTGCGTGCGGCGGCACGGATGGTGCAGGAGGCTCCGCTGGAGCGGGAAGTCGGCGCCGGCACGAACCTGAATGGCTGCGTGCTGGAGGCCTTGCAGTGGGTGGCAGCCCAGCGGGAGTTCCCCGGACGGCGGGTGCTAGTGGTTCTGACGGACAATCACGGGATGCACTACCAGACTCCGGACGAGAAGGTGCTGCGCGCTCTTGCCGGGATGGACGTGACCCTGAACGCGATCGTAGCGCCTGGCGCGAAACCACCGAAAGAGGAGCCGGAGAACCCCAACGCCAACCCGGACTTCACCCCTCCGAACGTTTTCAAGCTGGCCGAGGAGACCGGAGGCGAAGTCTTCCGGGCGGACAAAGCGGGAGAGCGCTTTATCGAGATGATGGAGCGGGTGAGGCTGCGCTACGATCTCGCCATCCGGCCTCAGACCGGCCCGCAAGCGTTGTTCCGGCACCTGGAGGTGCGGCTGTCCGAGGCGGCGCGAGAACGGCTCGGCAAGGTGGAAATCAACGCGCGGACGGGCTACTACACGCCTGCGCCGGCACAGTAGAGGCGGCGGGGCAGATTGACCGGACGATGTTGATGATATAGTGGCCGCAACAGTTATGAAATGAAAACGCCCCCCGCGAGCGGAGGGCGTAAACCCACGGATGCTGTCCGTGGGGATGTTCAAATTCAGAATACTCGGCGAGTCACCGTTTGTCAATATGTCAACACCCGGAATTCCGAGACCGACCCAGATCAAGCGGGTCGTCGCGTACGTCGACGGGTTCAACCTATACTTTGGCCTGCGAGATTCAAAGATGCGCAGGTACCTTTGGCTGGACCTTCCGCGGCTTGTGACCGCGCTGTTGGTACGAGACCAGATTCTACTGAAAACAAAGTACTTCACTTCACTGATCTCGGCACCAGCCGCCAAGCGAAAACGTCAGACGACCTACCTGGAGGCGCTGAGGACGTGCTCGATGGACAGCCTCGAGGTTTTCTATGGGAAGTACCAGACCCAAGATTACACTTGCAGGACGTGCTCAGCCGTCGAGCCCATCCCCAGTGAGAAAAAGACCGACGTGAATATTGCCGTAGAAATGATGGTGGATGCTTTCAGCGATTCGTTCGATACCGCGATTCTGGTTACAGCAGATAGCGACTTAGTGCCCCCAATCACATCGATTAAGCGGCTCTTCCCGGAGAAGCGGATAGTGATTGCATTCCCTCCTGGCCGATTCTCCCAGGAGCTTCGTGGAGAGGCCCACACCTCTTTTACAATCGGCCGTGGCAAGTTTGCGGCTTCTCAGTTACCAGAGTCAGTCACAAAGCACGATGGCACCGTGCTGGTTCGCCCGGATAAGTGGAAAGCTGACGATTAGAAAGCACCAGCGCGCCTGTTACCCTCGGCGAAGCGTTACAGCCTATGGCTCTAGCCCAATTCGTCAGTCGTCGCTGCTCTGTGACACCTTGAGGACGGATAGGAAGGCTTCTTGCGGGATGTCGACCTTGCCGACGCGCTTCATGCGGCGCTTGCCCTCTTTTTGCTTTTCGAGCAGCTTGCGCTTGCGCGAGATGTCGCCGCCGTAGCACTTGGCCAGCACGTTCTTGCGCAGGGCCGCGATGCTCTCGCGTGCGATGATCTTCGCGCCGATGGCGGCCTGCAGCGCAACTTCGAACTGCTGGCGCGGGATGAGCTTGCGCAGGCGTTCGACCAGCGCCTTGCCGCGCTCGTAGGCGAACTCCCTGTGAACGATGATCGAGAGCGCATCCACCGGCTCGCCGGCGACGAGAACGTCCATTTTCACCATGGGAGAAACGCGATACCCGGAGAGGTGATAATCGAGCGAGGCGTAGCCGCGCGAGGCCGACTTCAGGCGGTCGTAAAAGTCGAGAACGATTTCGTTCAACGGCATCTCGTAAACGAGCATGACGCGCCCGCCCCCCAGGTATTCGAACTTCTTCTGGTTGCCGCGCTTCTCTTCGAGCAGCTTCAGAATCTCACCGATCGAGTCCTCGCGCGTGATCACCGTGGCGTCGATGATCGGCTCTTCGATGGCCGCGATCTCACTGGGGTCTGGCCACTTGGACGGGTTGTCGACTTCGATCACCTTACCGTTGCTGAGCGTGACGCGGTGGCAGACTCCGGGCGCCGTGATGATCAGGTCGATCTCGAACTCGCGCTCCAAGCGCTCCTGGACAATCTCCAGGTGCAACATGCCCAGGAAACCGCAACGGAAGCCGAAGCCGAGCGCGACCGAGTTTTCCGGCTCGAAATTGAAGGCCGAATCATTCAGGCGCAACTTTTCGAGTGCGTCGCGCAACAGCCCGTGCTCGTGGCTCTCCACCGGGTAGAGCCCGGCGAAGACCATCGGCTTCAGCTCTTCAAAACCAGGCAGCGGCTCGGAGGTGGTGTCGCCGGCGCTCATGATCGTATCGCCGATCCTGGCGTCGCTCACGGTCTTGATGTTGGCGAAGAGGAAGCCGACTTCCCCGGCCGACAGGGACTCGGTGGGAACCGCCTTGGGCGATTGGTAGCCGAGCCCTTCCACTTCGTGGACCGAGTCGTTCCAGCAGAGCTTGATCTTCTGGCCGAGCTTGACGGTGCCATCGAGCACGCGAGCCAGAATGATCACGCCGCGATAGGGATCGAACCACGAGTCGAAGATCAGAGCGCGGAGCGGCTTGTTCGGATCGCCCTTGGGATGCGGCACCTTGGCGACGACGGCTTCGAGGATTTCCTTGATGCCGATGCCATTCTTCGCGCTGGCGAGAATCGCTTCCGATGCATCAATTCCGATGATCGATTCGATCTGTTCCTTGACCCTCTCGGGCTCGGCCGAGGGCAGGTCGATCTTATTGATTACGGGGATCAGCTCGAGGTTATGGTGGATGGCGAGGTAGGTGTTGGCCAGCGTCTGGGCCTCGACGCCCTGGCTCGCATCGACCACCAGCAGCGCGCCTTCGCAGGCCTGCAGGCTGCGCGAAACTTCATATGTAAAATCGACGTGGCCGGGCGTGTCGATCAGGTTGAGCTGGTAGGTCTGGCCGTCGTCGGCCTTGTAATTCAGCCGGACGGCGTGGGCCTTAATGGTGATGCCACGTTCGCGCTCCAGGTCCATGGTGTCCAGAACCTGTTCCATCATTTCGCGCTGAGACAAGGCGCCCGTATACTCAAGCAAGCGATCGGCGAGCGTCGACTTGCCATGATCGATGTGGGCGATGATCGAGAAGTTGCGGATGAACGCGAGATCCATGCTGTAAACTGTAGGTGTTCAAACAATTATCCCATATGTCTCTCAAGACCTTTGAAGGGAACCTCGACGCGAAGGGCTTGCGCTTCGCGATTGTGGTGAGCCGTTTCAATAGTTTCATCACCGAGCGGCTGATCAGTGGCGCGCTGGATGCGCTCCACCGTTCCGGCGCATCGGACGATAACATCGAGCTGGTTCGCGTCCCGGGCTCCTGGGAGATGCCGGTGACGGTTTCGGCATTGCTCGAGCAGGAGCGGCACGACGCCATCATCTGCCTGGGCGCCGTGATTCGCGGCGAAACCCCGCATTTTGACTACGTTGCGGGGGAAGCGGCGAAGGGCCTGGCGCAGACCTCGCTGGCCTCGGGCGTACCCGTGGCTTTCGGCGTGCTGACCACCAATACGCTGGACCAGGCGATCGATCGCGCCGGAGCCAAGGGTGGCAATAAGGGCTTTGAAGCCGCTATGACCGCGATTGAGATGGCGAACCTGCTGCGCGAATTGCGCGCCCAGGCGAGCTAGAAAGCCCTATTCTGAATGCCCGCACGCCGCAGATCCCGCCAGCGTGCGCTCCAGATTCTCTTCTTCTGGGACGCGCGAAAACTCGACATTGACGAGGCCGTAACGAGCTTCTATAGCTCCCTCTATGGGGCCGAGCAGGAAGAAGACACGGGCGACGATTACCCGGCGCCCACCGATCCGGACCTCTTCATGGAGTCCCTGGCGCGGGGCACCGCGGCACAATCCGCGGAGCTCGATCAGCTCATCCTGAAGCGCGCCGAGAACTGGCGCTTGGAGCGGATGCCGATCGTGGATCGCAACATTCTACGAATGGCGATCTACGAAATGAAAGACCTGAAGACGCCGCCGGCCGTGGTGATCGACGAGGCGCTGGAGCTGGCCCGGCGGTACTCGGAGACGGACGCCGTTCCGTTCGTGAATGGCGTGCTCGACTCCGTGCGCAAAATGATTCTGCCGGAAACTGACGTGAAGCCGGCGGCGGGCTGAGCAAGATTCTTCAATTCGCATGACGTGCCCCTGGGCAATGCCATGAGCGGCGTCACTTCGATACTCACTTGGGTTACAGACCTTCGCCGACAAGCGGGACCTTCTCAGCCCGGGCCGCATTCATCAGAGCACGGTCCAGGGTAGCTAACGGGATCGCCCTCCGCTGCGCCAGTTCCAGGTAAACGGCGTCATACACTGATAGCCGATGAATTCGAGCCAAGCCCAACACCAAGCTATCGTCGGGATCGCGATCCACTTCAATCGGCAATTCACGCATGTACTGGAGGAAACGAGCGGTCTGAGCTTCTGAAAGACAGTTGCGCCGCTCTCCCATCAAGAGGACGTTCCTTAACTCGAACCAAAGGAGCGCCGGCGCCAGAGCCGTGTCCTGCTCAATCAGCCCGAAGGCAGCTTCAGCGTTCTGGTGGGATTCATCGGGAAAGCACCAACTCGCTGCGACGGAGGCATCCAGCACAAACATCAGCACCTGTGTCCTTCGTGCCGGGACGCCAACAATTCGTCCAGAGTGAGACGGCCGGTATTCTGGCGCAGCGCCGAGATCCCGTCCAGTGCGCGACGGATACGATCCCTATCGGACACAGGTGCTGGCACCAGGTGCGCCACAGCCCGTCCGTGCCGGGTAATGACGATTGTCTCTCCTCGCTCAACCTCATCGAGAAACTGGGGGAGGCGAGATTTCACCACAGAGGATTGAATCTCACGCATGATAAGCTCGTTATGACCGGTCTGTTTGACTGGTCTTATCCTGACCGACATTTCACAGAGGGTCAAGGCTTGAGCCGGGACAATTGTCCTGGCCGCCTCACCTCGCGAACACCCTCCCCAGCGGAATGGACCTGCTCGGAGGTGTTTGCGTCTCCGCGATTTCGCCAGTGAATCCCCGGGATGGAGTGCCGGCCGGTCTTCCCTCACCACTCGCCGTTCACCGGCTGTTTCTGGCGACGACATTCTCGACCACGAGGCTCTGCCCGGCGTCGCACTGGTCCAGTCCCTTCAAGTCTGCCAGCGGAATGAGATGCACGAACTGGGCGTCCCGCGGGACGCGCTGCGAGGCGCTCGCGCGGACTACCGTGCCATTCCGGCACCGCAGGCGCGCGTCCCAGAAAACGTTCAGGGTTCCCTGGCTCTTCTTATTCGTAACGGTGCACTCCAGGCCCAATCCGGTTCCCCGGCAGACGACTGCCGCATCGTTCTCAACACGGGTTCGCTCGGCGAAGAGGGCGAGTAGAAGGACAGCGAGGGGGACGAAGAGGCGGAGGACTTTCATACCAGCAAGGCGCCAGTCAGCAGTTCAAACCCACAGGCGAAATGGAACCTCAGGTTGCCATTCATAGAAGTGTTCTACTTTGTAATCAGCTATTTACGTAAGGCGAATGGAACCTCAGGTTGCCACCGTGCCTTGAGATTGGCAGCCACACGCGCCGCGCGCGACAGCAGTTCTGGCGGCTCGAGAGCCTGGCCCGAGCCCTCGTCGCCGGCAGGTTCACCCTGGATCGGTTCCCCGACCCAGGGTGAATGCCGGAAGGCGCTTAGGAGTGGCGGTAGATCTCCCAGCGCAGGTACTTCGAAGTCGCTTCCTCCACCGCGTCGGCGCAATTGGAAAGGCTGGCCGCGACGTGGTGTTCGAAACCGTTCTCACAGATAAAGTGCAACAGCCTCTGCATCTCGGGGATCTCGACGACGCCCGCTCCGCCGAAGGTGTTCAGCGAGTCGTCGGTGAAGCGACCCTCGCCGATGTAGCCGCGGACTTCGCCGATGATGTCGTCGGTGGAGACGCGGAAGTAGGTCATCGGGCTGGCCTTCACCTTGCCGACGATGGTGCCGAAGGTGTTGAGCTTGCCGACCGTGCCGGCGATGATCTCCTGGTAGTCCATCTTCGATTCGTTGAAGAAGTGCTTGGGCAGGTTGGAGCAGTGGAAGCAGACGGCCTTGTCCGGGTCGTCGCCATAGTTGTTGTTCCAGTCGAGCAGGGCGCTGGGCGTGCCGGAGGCGAGAGCCATGGCCTGCATGCCGACCACGCCGCAGACGTCCACTTCGCACGCGCTGGGCAGCAGGTTATTGCTCATCATGCTCATCACGGTGCAGGGCACTACGCCGAAGTATTCTTCAAGCGAGGTCCAGCACTGGATGGCGCTGACCGTACACATGGTTTCCTTCATCCAGCCGTCGATCACCGCGCCGAGCTTGGCCATTTTCAGGAGCGAGGTCGCGGGGACGGACTGGGTGCTGACGTAGGCCTTGATGTCGGCGAGCTTGGCCTGCGCGGCATCGTCGGTGTCCTTCATCCGCTCGATTCGGCCGAGGATCTCGGAGAGGTCGATGGTCTCGACGTCAATGCCCGAAAGCGCGAGCAGCTTCTCGCTGTAGCGGACGGTGTTGAACGCCGCCGGCCGTGCGCCGATGGAGCCGACGCGGAGCTTGCGCAAACCATTGACGACGCGGCAGACGGCCGCAAAGCGATCGAGGTCGGCCTTGAACTCATCGGAGTCGGGCGCGACCGTGTGCGTTTTGGTCAGCGTGTAAGAGATATCGGTCTGGCGCAGGTTATTGCACGCCGACATCTTGCCGCAGAAGCTGTCGCGGCGATGCGCGATGGTCATCTTACCGGCTTCGTCGGGCGTCGCCTGGATCAGCACGGGCACGTTCAGGCCGGCGACCTTCAGCGTTTCCGCGATGGCGCGTTCGTCGCCGAAGTTCGGCAGGGTGACGATCACGCCGTCGATCTCGTCGCGGTGCTTCCGGAAGAGGTTGCCGCAGATGTGCGCTTCCTGGCGCGACTCGATGGCGCCGACCTTGGTTTCCTCCGCGCCGGGGATGACAACGTTATAGCCCGCGGCTTCGAGGACGCGGATCATTTCGACACGGCCGCTGAGGGCAAGCGCGTCCGGGAAAAAGCCGCGGTTGCCGACGATCAGGCCGAAGGTCATTTTGTTGGTTTTAGACATAGCAATAGGCTCCAATTCTGATTGATATCGTTTGCCCACGGGCTGAACCTTCGTGGGCGATAGGGTCGGATGCTGCGGACCAAAGACTCTTGCAGCGCGGAATGACGACGGGTGCCGGAACGCCGGTGACCGCTCTTGAGGAACACGCGCCACGCCAACCGTCCGGTCGAGCGGAGAGCTCCGGAGGAGCGTAAGAGTGTAGCCCATGGCGCGAGCCATGGGTCGCGGGATGACGAGGGAAAGCCCCGGAACGGAGCGAAAGAGAATGCGCCCCATTGCTTTTGCCCCGTTCCGGGGCTCTGCCCAAACCCTGCATGTCCCACGGCTCACGCCGTGGGCTACAATCTCTTGCCCTCCGGGCTTTCGAACAACGTGCCCAAGTTCCTCGTCCGTCTGGACCCGCAAGAGCGGTCTGACCGCTCCGTCGAAAGTCATTCCCAATCGTTGCCGCTCGCGCGGCAATTAGGTGCCGATCTGGAGATCGGCGTTCCCAGGGCGTGGCCGCTCGTCGCGGGTCATGCGCAGACTTGCATGCGATTTCGCGCGCCGCAGGCCCATGGGTACTCTCTATCGTTCGCAGCGCTGTGCCGGCTATCGCGGCTCCGTTCCGGCGAAGGCTCTGTACCGGGTCTAACGTAATTCCTCCACGATGGCGACGCCCCAGGGCTCCAACCTGAGTTTCGCGCTTTGAGGCAGTGGCTGTTCTTTGAGGCGTTCCCGGCCGGCCGCGTAGGGGTAGACGATCTCCTGCGCGGATGCCGAATAGTTCAGGTAGAAATGCACCTGATGGTTGTTGCGATTCTCGCCATGCCGTACCTGCACGACTGAAGGCAGTTGCAGATCCGGACTGTTCAGACCGGCGAGCTGCAACACCTCGCGAAGCACGGCCTGCTGCAACTCCGGCGTGAGCACCGTCCCCTCATAGGTCAGCGTGCCTTTGCCAAAGTGGTTGCGCGTAAGGGCGGGAAACCTCCCGAAGAACGGGTGATCGTAAGTGAGGAGAGTCTCCGCGCCTTCCGCCATCAGGAACTCGGCCCAGGTCGAAGCCTGGCTCTTTGCGCCGAGCCCGTAACGGTCGGGCTTCAGCGGCACCGTGTAGGCCAGATTCGAGAACTCCTGGTAGGAGAATCCGGCGGCTTTGCGCAGAGGGCCCGGCGAGCGCTGCCAGCGGACGGTCGAATACTCGTTCGTGAAGCCGCTCTTGAAGGCGACGATCGCGTGGCCGCCGTTTTCCACGAAGGCCGAAATGCGCTGGAGCACCGCATCCGAGGCCGAGTAAAGCGGCGGCACCAGAAGGGCTTTATACTGCGAGAGGTCTTCGGTTGCAGGCGTGACGAAATCGACCTCGACTTTCGCGGCGTAAGCCGCGCCATACATCTGCCGCAGCAGGCTCATGTAGTTCACGCGGTCGCTGAACGGCATGGAGTTGATGGTGTCGTTCGCGTCGGTGGAGAACAGGATAGCGACCTTCACATCCTTCTTCAGATTGGCGATGTCGGGGCCGATGCGCTTGAAGTCCGCGCCGATCGTCGCGACCTCGCGGTACGCGCGGTTCGCTTCGAGATCCTGACCGAGCACGCCGCGCCAGTAAGTCTCCTGGCCGTAGTGCAGCGAGTGCCAGTGCCAGTACTCCACCAGCGAGGCGCCGCTGGCCGCGTGCGCGAAGGCGATCAGGCGGAACTGCCCGTCGTAGGGCGGATACTGCGCGCGCGAGTCCCAGCCGATGGTCTGGGCGTTGGTCTCGGTGACGAGATAGGGCGCGTTCTTGACAGAGCGGAAGAAGTCGCCGCCTAGGGCGATCTCCATGCCGTCGAGTTTGTCCTGCGCAGTGAAGTAAATGTTGGTCGCGGCGATATCGAGATTGCGCCCAATGGCCCACTGATCGACGCTGGTATTCACGCCTGCGAAATCGTGCGTTACGAATTGTGTGGCGGGGACGTATTCGCGCAGGAGCTTCGCCTGCCAGGCGAGAAAATCCGTCACGATCGTGCGCTGGAAGCGATCCCATTCCAGCTTGTACCCGGGGTTGAGGATGCCGTCGCGCGCGGGGAATTCATCCCAGTTGTCGACCAGTTGGCCCCAATAGGTGAGGCCCCACAACTCGTTCAGCTTGTGCGGCGAGCCGTAACGCTCCTTCAGGACATCAACGAAGGCCTTTTGAACATTGGGCAGCGGGATGCCGTTGGGCGCGGTCTCATTGTCCACCTGCCAGCCGATCACGGCCGGGTTGTGCGCATAGTGCTCGGCGATCTTGCGAATGATGCGCTCGCAGTAACGGCGGTAATCAGGATTGGTGAGGTCCATGTTCTGACGCGGACCATAGGCGCCGGGACGCAGCGGGCCGGGGTAGGTGCCGGACCAGGGATCCCATTGTGGGCCGGATTGGCCATAACGCAGGACGATGATCTCGGGGTGCGTCTTGTACATCCATGGCGGAATGGAGTAGGTCGGCGTGCCCATGATGACCTTGATGCCAGCCTTCGAGAACGCGTCGACGATCCGGTCCATCCAGGCGAATTGAAAATCGCCATCGCGAGGCTCCCAACTGGTCCAGGTCGACTCGCCGATACGGACGCAGGTGAAGCCCGCGGCCTTCATCAGGGCCACGTCCTTGTCCAGCCGGTCGTATGGCATGTACTCGTGATAGTAAGCGGCGCCGTATAGGACGGTCTGCGGCAGGTCAGCCGCGAAAAGCGCGGGCGCCAGGGCCAGGATGGATGTCAACAGGACAGGACGCACAAGGTTCCTCATATTCCGCAATCCGAACACGTACCGCGACCGTCAGGGAGTTGAGGCATGGACGTTTCACTCATGACCGTCGCCGGATTCCGGGCAACCGAACTGGCGGGGCCTGGAGGCCCCGCGCGGCTCTGGAGAGCCGCCCCACTAACTATTTGGCTTTGCCCTTCGGAGCAAATCTCCAGGTGTAGAAGGCGCCCGCCAGCGTCATAAAGCCGCCCATCCAGAGGTCTGTCCGCAGCTCAGAAAGCGTGATCGGCCGTCCAGTGGCGGAGTGGCCTCCGCTGACCAGCCCCCAGCCGAAAATGATGATGCCGTAGACGAGCACGAGCACCCCAATGAAAAACCAGATCGAGATCATGTTTCTTCCGTGGATCATGGCGCGCTCCTTACCAAACCATCAAATTCAGAACGAAGAAAACCACGATGACAATGGCCGCCCAGAAGATGGGACGTTTCCAAAGCGGCAGGACCGCTTCGTGCGGGATCTCCCCGATGCCGTAAACCAGGCCGACGAGTTCGGACTCCGGCTTCGGCTTGGTACAGTAGCTGACCACGATGGTGACGATGGCGCAGATGCACCAGGACCAGAGCGCGCGGTACATATTCTCTGCCATGTCCTTCGCGTTGGGCGAGAGGGCAATGTAGCGGAGCGCGGATGGGTCCATCTTCACCCAGACCCACATCGCAACCGAGGATGCGGTGCCGGTGAGCAAACCCCAGAAACCGGCCGCCGGAGTGGCGCGCTTCCACATCATGCCGAAGATGACAGTTCCGAACAGCGGGGCGATGAAGAAACTGAAGAGCGCCTGGACGTAGTCCATGATGCTCTGGAATTGCATGGCCAGGTAGGCCGCGCCAATGGAGATGAGAATGCCGACGATGGTGGCCCAACGGCCGACCTTGATCAGGTGGGCATCTGACATTTCGACCTTCCGGAAGGCCTTATAAATGTCGTAGGTCCAGACCGTAGAGAAAGCCGTGACGTTGCCCGCCATGCCGCTCATGAACCCGGCGATCAGGGCCGTGACGCCGAGTCCCAGCAGGCCGGGACCGAGGTAGCGCGCGAGCATCAGCGGCAGGACATCGTTGTAACTATGCCAGCCCGGATGAAGCAGCGCCAGCTTCTCCGAGTGGAGCAGCTCCGGCAGCACGGCCAATCCAAGCAGGCCAGGCAGGATCACGATGAAGGGCACGAACATCTTAAAGGCCGCGCCGATGATAGGCGCCATTTTGGCTGAGCGAAGGTCCTTGGCGGACATGACGCGCTGGACGACCAGGAAGTCCGTGGTCCAGTAACCGAACGAGATCACCCAGCCCAATCCGAACACGATGCCCGTCCAGTGGATGCCCATCGGGTTACCGGTGAAAGTGCCCATGGTGGACCAGAGGTGCGTAAAGTCCTGTCCCTGAATGTGCTGCTGAACAACCGGGTTCGAGTGGATGCGAGCCACCATGCCGCTCCAGCCGCCTGTCTCGATCAGACCGACGATGGGAACCAGCATCGCGCCCAGCCAGATCAGCACGAACTGCAGTACTTCGTTGAAGATGGCCGAGAGCAGGCCGCCGAGAACGACGTAGGCGCCGACGGTCAGAGACGAGATCCAGATGCTGAAGTGCAAATCCCAGCCCAGAACCACCTGCATGACCTTGGCCATGGCGAACATGTTGATGCCGGACATGAGCACGGTCATGAAGCCGAAGCTGATGGCGGCGACGGTACGGCTGCCTTCGCCGTAGCGCAACTGGAGGTAGCCCGGCACCGAGTGGGTCTTGCAGATGTAATAAAACGGCATCATGACCAGACCGAGGAACAGCATGGCGGGAATGGCCCCAACCCAATACCAGTGGGTCGCGAGGATGCCGTATTGATAGGCGGCGCCGGCCCAGCCCATCAGTTCGAGCGAGCCGAGGTTTGCGGCCAGGAAACTGAGACCGGCGATCCACGCCGTCATCTCGCGGCCCGCCATAAAGAAGTCCTCGCCAGTCTTGGTATGGCTCTTCAGGTAGAGACCGATCCCGATGACAGCGACGAAATAGAGGACGATGACCAGGAGATCGACGCCCTCAAGAGACATGATTGACCCGCCAGTGGCGAGGAGGAAGCCTGGGACAGTGGGACAGGGCATAAGCACCTCTGGAATTCTATCCAATCCTGCAAGCGCTTTCACGCAGGGAATTCAATCTCGGTCCGAGTGCCCACCCCCGGGCGCGATGCGATCTCCAACCGGTAGGATCCGCCGAACAACACCTGTAGCCGTTCATTGACGTTGGAGACGCCGATGCCGGCCTGCTGGAGAATCGTCCCCAGGCGCGCCTCATCAATACCCACTCCGTCGTCTTCCACGGCCAGCACCAGCCGGCGCTCTTCGCCCTCGTTGCGAGTCGCTCCTGTCAGCCGGACCGTTCCGCCTTCGAGTTTGGCCGCCAACCCATGCTTGATGCTGTTTTCGATGAGCGGCTGGAGGATCATGGTTGGCACTTGGCAGTCCAGCGCGCTCTCGTCGATCTCTTTCAAGAACCGCAACTTGTCGCCAAAGCGAGCGATCTCGATGGAGAGATAGTCGTCGATGAACGACAGTTCGTCGCGCAGCGGCGCGAAATTGTCCGTCGAGCGTAAGAGCCGGCGCAGAATACTCGAGAGGCGATAGACCACCTGGCGCGCTTTGTCGGGGTTGGTGCGGATCAGGGACGAGACCGTGTTTAGCGTGTTGAACAGGAAGTGCGGGTTGATCTGGCTGGAGAGGGCCGAGAGGCGCGCCTGGACGAGCAACAATTCCTTCGACTCGAGCAAACGCTCGTTGCGCGCACTATTCCAGATCTTCAGCGGGACCGAGACCGTGAATACGGTGGTGATAAATACGGCGGCCGTGCCGATGCCAGAGTCGGCGGGGTAAAGCGTGAAGACGTACTTGCCGTCGAAGAGGCGCATGCCAACCAGCCGCATCAGCTCGGCGGCCAGCAAGGCGAGGAGCATCACGACGTGATAGATACTGCGCTGCCGGTGGTCCTTGTAGCGTATGAGCCGCCACAGGCTGAGGTCGAAGAAGGGCGAGAAGCGCCAGACGTCTTCGCTGGCCGGCGCCAGATCGCGCAGCAGCCCACCCAGCACTCCCGCCGCGGCATACAAAGGCATGGCCAGGTATTCGCCGTGGATGGGAAGGGTCGCCGGGAAAGCGCATACTACGCCGGCGACCAGACCGGAAACGTAACCACCCACGATGCCGCAAAGCAGGCTCGCTTCCAGGCAGATATCCGCTGCGGCGTACGTGTGAGTCTGCAGGCGAATCAGCGAACCAAAGGAGCACAACAAGGAGATGCTCAAGCAGAGCTGCAGACTCTCAGCCAGCGTGCGTTCCTCGCGCATCAGCAGGCTGAGAAAACGGCTGGAGCGGGAGAGCATACTGGCGATGGAGGCTGCACCGGCAACCTTGATGAGCAGGATGATGAGCAGTTGTTGCATGCGGGCGCGAAGTGCGGCGGTCGAAACATGACGGTACGTCTTTGGGCCGGCGAGTGTCAATCGGCGCCCGTTCCCCGTCTTTAGAAGCCGCGAAAATCGCCCGCATTATAAGATAGAAGAAAGACCTCCCCGCATCATGGCAGCAGCATCATCCCTGGAAGTGCGGAAAGTCGCCGAAGCCGATTTTCCAACCGAGTATGGGCACTTCCGCATTCACGGATTCGAAGGACGCAAGGACGGCGCCGTTGAAGAGGCGGTCGCTGTGGTGATGGGAGAGTTGTGCGGGCTCGGTTCATTGCTCGTTCGCATCCACTCCCAATGTCTGACTGGCGATGTCTTTCACAGCCTGCGCTGCGACTGCCGCGCACAACTGGAGCTGTCGCTCGAAAAGATTGCGGCCGAAAAGCGCGGCATGGTTTTGTACGAGAAAAAGGAAGGGCGCGGTATCGGGCTGCTCAACAAGCTGCGCGCCTATGAGTTGCAGGACGGCGGCGCCGATACGGTGGACGCCAACGAGCAGTTAGGTTTCGAGGCGGATCTCCGCGAATATGAGCTGCCGGCGGCCATTCTGCGCTTGCTCGGCGTGACGCGAGTCCGGCTGCTGACCAACAATCCAGACAAGATCGCCGCGCTGGAAGCTCACGGGGTCCAGGTGACCGAGCGCGTTCCCTGCCAGGCAGAGCCTCGCGGCATGCAAAGCGAAGACTACCTGCGCACCAAGAAAGAGCGCATGGGTCACATTCTCGATCTTTAGCGCGAATCGGAGCCGCGGCCTTGAGGGAGCGGTTGCCTTCGGTATTTGTGTCCGCGAACGGACTTCGCCGCACGACCGCGCCTCTCCGCGCCCACCCCGAAACGTCAACACTCGTCCCCAGCTAAGACCGGAGTGCGTCCACGCCCCGCCGCCCTTCAGGACAATTCCCGGCATGGAATTGCCGCTGACGCGGCAATGGGGGGCCAGTCGGGAGACTGGCGGTCCCGGGAAGCTGCGCCTAATCAAGCCAGTCGAGCGTCACCGATACGAGTTGAGGCCCCAGGTGGGAGGCCGCGACGCGCTCGCAGGACTCCAGCACCTTTGCGGCATTCTCGCGTGAGCCGGAGACGGTAACCACGGCCACGGTAGAGGCGTTCCACATATCCTGGTCATCAACTTCCGCTACCGAGACATTGTGGCCGTTTCGCAGACGGTCTTTCAGCCCTTTCACCCAATGGCGCTTGTCCTTGAGCGAGAAGGCCTCGTTGAGCCGAATTTCGAGAATGAGAATGCCAACTGCGGCCATGGTAAATCGCCAGGCACGCGACCTGAAGAAATCAATCAGGCCGGGTAGCTTGCGCCAACCCGGCCCGAATCATCCCGATCTTCTTGTCGGCGCAGGGCTAAGTGAAAAGCTCCTGAGCGACCCGCTCCTTGCCGAAGGCTTCGATGATGTCGCCTACGTGCAAATCGTTGTAACCCGCGATGCCGGCGCCGCACTCGAAGCCGGACTTCACCTCGGAAGCGTCGTTCTTGAAGCGCTTCAGCGAGTTCAGCCGGCCCGTAAAGATCACGATGTTTTCGCGTAACAGGCGCACATCGCAGTCGCGGGTAAGCTGGCCATCCTGGACGTAGAGCCCGGCGATGGTGCCGACCTTGGAAATCCGGAACGTCTCGCGAACCTCGGCCCGGCCGATGTAGACCTCTTTGTAGACCGGATCGAGCATGCCCGACATGGCCTTCTTGATCTCGTCGGTAAGCTCGTAAATGATCGTGTGCGGGCGAATATCCACTCCCTCGTGGTCCGCCAGGTCGGAGGCCTTGCGATCGGGGCGCACGTTGAAAGCGATGATAATCGCTTCCGACGTGGCCGCCAGCGTAACGTCGGCCTCGGTAACGGCTCCGACGCCGGCGCGCAGGACTCGAATGGCAACCTTCTCGTTGGAGAGCTTCTGCAAGGTGTCGGAGAGGACCTCGGCGGTACCACCCACGTCGGCCTTGAGAATGATGTTGAGCTCTTTCTTCTCGCCCTCGCGGAGCTGGGTCTGGACCTTCTCCAGCGTGATCCGCGTCTTGGCCATCGCGACTTCGCGCGCCTTTACCTCACGGAACTCGGCGATCTGGCGTGCCTTGCCCAGGTCAGTCACCACCTGGAGCGTGTCGCCGACTTCCGGCATGGAGTCGAGACCCAGCAGTTCCACCGGCATCGATGGACCCGCTTCCCGAATCTGGTTGCCTCGATCGTCGTACAAAGCACGAACCTTGCCGAACACCGAACCGCAAATGTAGAAGTCGCCGATTCTTAACGTGCCGTTGCGCACGATGCAGGTCGCCACGGGTCCGCGGCCGCGGTCGAGCTGCGCTTCGAGCACGGTAGCCACTGCAGGGCGGCCCGGATTGGCCTTCAACTCCTGCATGTCGGCCACGAGCAGAATCATTTCGAGCAACAGATCGATGTTCTGCCGCTTTTTGGCCGAGACGGCCACGAACGGCGTGTCGCCGCCCCACTCTTCGGGCATCAGGCCAAGGTCGGTGAGTTGCTGCTTGACGCGATCGGGCTGAGCGTTGTCTTTGTCGATCTTATTCATCGCCACGATGATCGGCACTTTAGCCGCGCGGGCGTGGTCAATGGCTTCCCTGGTCTGGGGCATCACGCCGTCGTCGGCCGCGACGACCAGCACGACGATGTCGGTGACGTGAGCGCCGCGGGCGCGCATCCGGGTAAATGCTTCGTGACCCGGGGTGTCGATGAATACGATCTTCCGGCCGTTGATTTCGACGTGATAGGCGCCGATGTGCTGCGTAATGCCGCCCGCTTCGCGCCCCGCGACATTCGTTTCGCGGATGGCGTCGAGCAGCGACGTCTTGCCGTGATCGACGTGGCCCATCACGGTGACCACCGGTGGACGGGTCTCGCGGTCGCCCTCGCCCTCGGTCCCCTCAATCGCCTGGACCGACTCTTCCTCGTAGCTCATCTTCGAGGTCTTTGCGCCGAACTCGCGAGCGAGGTCGACGGCCATTTTGACGTCCAGCGTCTGGTTGATGGTCGCGAAAACTTTGCGTTCAAAGAGCGTCTTGATGACGAGGCTGGCCTTCACGCCGAGCTTGTCGGCAAACTCCTTCACCGTGATGCCTTCCGAGATAGTGATCTCGCGGTCGATCACGGGCAGAGGAGCGGATTCCTGTTTGCGCGGGCCGAAGCTTCTGACTTTGCCTTCGTTGTCCCGCTCGCGGTCGTGCTGCTGAGCGCGTTTCTTGGCGGCGTCGCGGCGACCGGCATCGGTGGTAGGCGGAGATGGCGGTTCCATCACCGGCGAGGTGGGGTGTGGACCTCTGCCGCGCATCGGCGGCCGGCCGGGACCCATGGGGTAGCCCGGTCCACCCGGACGGGGACCCGACGGTTGGCCGGGGCGCGGCCCCTGGTAGAGCGGTCGTCCAGGCGCAGGCATGCCCGGCCGGGGAGCGGTAGGCTGACCCGGAGCCGGCTTGGCTTGGAACTGGGAAAGTCGCGCAACCAGATCGGGACGCGGCGGCACTATAGGCCTCAAGGCCGGCTGGCCGGCCAAGGTCGGGCGCAAAGGATGACCGCCCTGCGGCGAGCCTTGGCCACCCTGCTGCTGTTGCGATGGCTGGCTGGGACGCTGCGGCAGCGGGGGGTGCGGTCTGGGCGCACCTGGCAGAATCGGACTGCGCGGCGCGTCACCGGACGGAAGCGGCTGGCGCGGACCGGAGAGAATCGTTCCCGGACGAGGTCCGGAAGGCATACCGACGTGCTGTGCCCCCAGCGGAACATTTCGGGCCGGCGGTGGCGCCGCCGGACGCGGCACACTTGGCCCCGGCGGGCGCGGAACGCTCGGCGCTGCTGGACGCGGCGCGGCATGCGCCGGTGCGGGTTGAACCGGCGTGGAAGGGCGCGGATGAGGCAACCCTAAGGTAGGCGTAGGCTGCGACGGCGCCGCCGGCCGAGGTGGCGCGGGAGCGGCCACGCGCGGCTGAGTCGGAAGTGCGGGCCGGACATGCGCGGCTGGCAGTGGAGCCCTCGGCGCTGGAGCAGCCGGAATAGCGGGCACATCTGGAGCCGCCGGAGCAGCCGGAACGGCGTGCGCAACCGGAGCGGCCGGCGCAACTGGGGCCGCTGGCGCGACGGACGCCGCGGGTGGAGGCGCCACAGGCGCGTGTACTGTTGGTGCTACCGGAGCGCCGGGCCTTGCGGCCGGGGGTGCCGGAGCGGGAGCCGGCGGCGGATGCGGAATCGCAGGCGCGACGGGCACGGCATGCCCCGCAGCCTGCACCGGAGCGGCAACAGGCGGAGCTGGCGGCGGCGTGTGCATCACGGGACGCGGCGGAATCGGGATCGAAGGCGCTGAGAAGCCGCCTGATGGCCGGCTCGCCAGCGGAGGACGAATCGGCAGCGGCCGATGCACGGGAGGTGGAGGGGGCGCTTCAACAGGCGGATGAACCGCCGCTTCACGCACCGGAGCCTCTACCGGGGGCTTGGCCGAAACCGGTTCGGCAAGGCTGGAGGCTTTCACGGTTGGTGCGCCTCCACTGGTTTCTTCAACCGCTTCAGGAGTGTGATCTTCGTACTCTTCCTCGCCACGAGGCGGGTGGACGTAGCGCTCGACGTCCGAGCCGATGAGGCGCTTCCGCAGCAACACCGCGACATCTTCGTCGACTGAACTGGAGTGAGTCTTCTTCTCGGCTACGCCGAGTTCAGGGAGGAGATCCAGGATTGCTCCCGGCTTGACCTCGAGCTCCCTCGCCAGTTCGTTGATCCGAATTTTCTTCATAGTCACGGACGGACTCTCAGATGCTTCCATGTTCGGCAATTACTCGCAAACCGACCTTCTCGCCCCTTCAATCACTGCGTTTGGTCAGTTTTCGGAAGACCCTGCGCGAGGAAGACCTGAATTTTCAATCGTATCAGATTCTATATCGGGAGAAGCTTCCGCTTCACCCGCCGGCAGTTCCACGACTGCTTCCTGCAACAATTCCACTTCTGGATCGAGGGGCGCGGATACTGTCTCCTCGCCGGCCTCCGCAGTCTCTGCCACTTCCGCGCCTTCTATCATTGGCGCTTCAGCGGCAACCTCAGCGGGCACGTGCCCGTAAAAGCTGTTGACCGCCATTCCAAGCTGAGCCACCGAATCGGGCGTAACCCCTGGAATCAGTTCGAGTTCCTCGGGGGTCATCGAGGCCACCTTCTCGACGGTTCCGATTCCGCCGGCCACCAGCGCCTCGTAGATCTCTTCGCTGAGCCCGTGGTCGATCAGGGTGGAGAGCGCCGAGCCGGAGCCGAGTTGCACCATGGCCGCTTCGACCTCCTGGCGCTTCTCTTCTTCCGTCTTGATGTCCACGCGCCAGCCGATCAACTTCGCGGCCAGCCGGACGTTTTGGCCCTTTTTGCCGATGGCGAGCGAGAGCTGAGCGTCTTCGACGATCACCTCCATGTGCTTGCCTTCGGGGTCGACGATCGCCACGCGCGAGATGCGCGCGGGACTCAGCGCCTTCTCGACGAATTTCTGTGCGTCCTCGTTGTACTCGATGATGTCGATCTTCTCGCCGCGCAGTTCGCGGATGATGGACTGCACGCGCATGCCCTTCATCCCGACGCAGGCGCCGACGCAATCGACATCACGGTCCTTGCTGAGTACCGCGATCTTGGTCCGTTCACCCGCCTCACGCGCGCAGGCGCGAATCACGACCGTCCCATCGTAAATCTCCGGTACTTCCTGCTCAAACAGGCGCATCACCAGCTCGGGAGCGGCGCGCGAAACATTGACGCCGGCGTTCTTGCCGGTTCTCTCGACGGTCTTGATGATGCAGCGGACGCGGTCGCCGACCGAGAAGCTCTCCAGCCGCGATTGTTCCTTTTTGGGTAACCGCGCCTCGGTCTTGCCCAGGTCGACAACCAGATCGAGGCCTTCGATGCGCTTTACGGTTGTGTTCACCAGCTCGCCGACGCGGTGGGAGTACTCCAGGAAAATGTTCTCGCGCTCGGCTTCACGCACCTTCTGCAGGATTACCTGCCGGGCCGTCTGCGCGGCAATGCGCCCCAACGCCTCGGTAGGGCGGGAGAAGCGAAGAATGGAGCCAATCTCAGCGGCGGGCTCGATTCGCCGGGCCTCATCGAGCGTCATCTCTTTCCCATCCTCGGCTACCGTCTCGACAACGTTCTTCACAGCAAACAGGAGCAACGCGCCCGTCTTCTCATCGAATTCGGCGATCAGTTCCTCGTTGCCGCGGAACTGCTTCCGCGCGGCGACGAGAATCGCGTCCTTGACCGCGTCGACGACGATTTGGGCGTCGATCCCCTTTTCCTTACTCAGGATCTCGATGGACTGGTAAATGGAAGCCAAGCTAGTGCCTCTTCTGCTGTCTTGCTCGGGAGCGCGCTCTGTCTAAGAGCGGCTCACCACTCGAATTTGAGATTTGCCTTTTCGATCTGGTCCAGGCTGAAGCGCATGGACGCGCCGTTCGCGGTCTCAAGGAGAATCACCCCCTCTTCCACGCCGGCCAGAATCCCTTCCCAGCGCCGCTGGTTTTCAAAGGGCTCGCGCAGAGCGATGCGGGCCTTTTGCCCCGCGAAGCGCGCGAAATGCTCGGGCTTGAACAGGCGGCGCTCGATGCCCGGGCTGCTGACCTCAAGGTGATAGCGCTGGTCCGGCACGATGTCTTCGACATCCAGTACCGTGCCCACCTGCTGGCTCATCAGCTCGCAATCGGCGAGGGTCACGCCATCCGGCTTGTCGATGAAAATCCGCACCAGACGGCTGCGTCCGGCGCCCAGGACATCAACATTCCACACTTCGAGCCCTTCACGCGCGGCTGCGCGTTCGGCGATAGCAGTGATACGCTCCTGGAGCGTCATCGGGGAAGTCTCTGTCATGTCCGGGTACCGTTCCCGCGCCAATCCGGGCCAGGCAACAAAAAAGTGGGCTTGCGCCCACTGTTCTGGTTCGGCCTATCTAAGAGTATACATGAACTGTGGATAAACGGCACTTCCAGGTGGGCGTTCGGCGCACTGGTCCGGTGGACACAAGAACTCGCCAGGCAGAATGCGTCAGTCCAGCCGTAGGGCGATCATAGGATCGACGCGCGAGGCCCGGCGGGCGGGGATATACGCCGAAATGGCGCCAACCGCGATGAACAGGAAGACCACCCCGCCGAATACGGCCGGGTCGGTCGCCGTAACGCCGTACAGCAGGCTGGCGATGGAACGGCCCAACACCGCGAGTCCAACCAGGCCTACGAGAGCGCCTGCCGCCGCCAAGGTCAAAACGTCCCTGGTCACCAGCCACTCGATGCTCCTCCCGTTGGCGCCGAGCGCCATGCGGATGCCGAGCTCGCGCGTGCGTTGCGTGACCGAGTAAGCGATGACGCCGTAGATGCCCACCGAGGCCAGCACCAACGCGAGCACCGCGAAGATGCCGAGCAGCAGCGTGGTGAAACGGCGCGAAGAACTCGCCGTTTCCACCAGTTGGTCCATCGTGCGGAACTCGTTCAGAGGCTGCGCCGGCGCGAAGGACCAGATGGCTCGCCGGATGGCCGTTGCCATTTCATCGGGCGGCAGCGTGGTGCGGACGACCAGATCGGGGGATTCCGTGTCGCCCTGGGTATAGGAGAAATAGGCTTCCAACCCGGAGGGTTGATCGAGCGCGCTGTGCTTCACGTCGCCGACGACGCCGACGATGCGGATCTTAACGTTGCCATTCTGGAGTTCCCGGTCCAGCGGGTTTTGGCCGGGAAAGAGCCGCCGGGCGGCAGTCTGATTGATGATCATGACGGGTCCACTGTCGAGCTGGTCGTGTGCATCGAAATCCCGCCCTTGGAGCAGCGGAATTCGCATGGCGTCGAAGTAGCCCGGACCGATGGTGCGAACGAATGCGTCGGGATCCCCCTTGGGAAACACAACGCCAGGCACGCCGAAGGTCCAGCTACGGTCGCGGTCGAACGGCAGCGCATCGGAAATTGAAGCGGCTTCGATACCCGGAACCTGCCGCACGGCCGCGACGATCCGGTCCAGGTATGGGTTCAGGATCTTGTGGTCGCCCATCTTCGGCCCGGGGTCGATGCGCACGGCCGCGACGTGATCGGCCTTGAAGCCGGGATCGGTGTCGAGCAGCTTCAGCAGGCTCTTCATCATCAGGCCCGCGCCGCCGAGCAGGACGCACGAGAGCGCCACTTCGGAAACCACCAGGACACTGCGCGTCCAACTGCGGCGGATTCCTCCGCCGGCGCCCGCCGCACCCTCCTTCAGCGCCTCATTGATGTTGGAGCGCGAGGCATGGATAGCCGGCACAAGCCCGAACAACACACCCGTCAGCACGGCGAGTCCCAAGGCGAAGCAGAACGCGCGCAGGTCGATGCCAATCTGGCCGAGCAGCGGGATCGAGGTGTGCTGCAGATTGGCCAGTATGCGCGTCCCGGCGTAGGCGAGTGGCAACGCGAGCACGCTGCCGAGCAGGGCCAGCAGCACGCTCTCCGTCAGGAGCTGGCGGACCAGGCGCAGCCGGCTGGCGCCGATCGCCAGACGGAATCCCATTTCCCTTTTCCGCGTCTCGGCGCGAGCCAGAAGGAGGTTCGACAGATTCGCGCAGGCGATCAGCAGGACGAAACCGACCGCCAGCATCAGGACCAGCAGCGGACGCCGCAAATCCCCTGTAACGTAGTCGGTCAAAAACTGGGTATGGGCTTCGATGGAGCCGTCGGGGTATCCCCTTTCCCGCCCTTCCCGGTGCGCCAGTCCAGCCAGTTCCGACTGCGCTGTACTCAACGGGATCCCCGGTTTGATCCGGCCAATGATGGAGACTTCGTTGCCGTGGCTGTCGGTGTCTTTGTCGATATAGCGGGGCAGGAACATGTCGATCCTCGCACCGGGGACAAATACCGAAGCGAAGTCGAACGTGGCCGGCAGCACGCCCACCACCGTCATCGAGCTTTCGTTGATGGTCAGGCTCTGTCCCACGATGTTCCGGTCGGAGGCGAAGCGCGTCTTCCAGTACGCATTCGAGAGGATCACGCCTAGACGTCCATGGCGTACGCATTCCTCCGGCAGGAAGTTGCGCCCAAGCATGGGTTGGACTCCCAGCAGCGGAAAAAACGTGTTCGTGACTTCGATGCCAATCAGCCGCTCCGGGTCGCCCCGGCCGGTCATGTTATAGCTGTAGAAAGCGAAGAAGGCGCTGTAGGCCGCCATGTTCGAAAACGTCCGGCTGCGCTCCCGGAAGTCGCGATAGGTGAAGGAGGTGTGCGTGTGGCCCGAGGGGCCGCCGTCGTCATGGTTCATGATCCAGACCAGTTCATTTGCCTTGGGGAAAGGCAAAGAATGGATCAGCACTCCATTGATCACGCTGAAGATTGCCGTATTGGCGCCGATGCCGAGGGCGAGGGTCAGCGCGGCGACGACGGTGAAGCTCGGGCTCTTGCGCAGCATGCGAATGCCGAATTCCACGTCCTGCCGGAGCCGTTCCAGCCAAGTCCAGCCCCATACGTCGCGAGTAGACGCCTTGAACAGATCCGTGTTCCCGAACTCGCGGTGCGCCGCCGCCCGGGCCTCCTTCTCACTCAGGCCGGCCGCCATATTCTCGCGGATGGCCAGCCGGAAGTGAGCCTCCAACTCCTCGTCGAGTTCCTGATTCTTCCGGCCCAAATTCGGCAAGAGGCTCATATGGTGGCTCCTTCACGGCTCATGATGCTGGTGATCGCGTGCACAAGCTGCATCCAGCGTGCATGTTCGCTCAGCAATTGCTCCCGGCCCGCGGGCGTCAGGCTGTAGTACTTGGCGCGCTGGTTGCTCTCGGTCTGTTTCCATTCGGAGACGAGCCAGCCCTGCTTTTCCAATCGATGCAACGCAGGATAGAGCGAGCCCGTCTCCACCTGCAGCACGTCGCTCGAGCCGGAGCGAATCATCTGGCTGATGCCGTAGCCGTGGGCCGGACCCCACTGGAGGGTCTTCAGGATGAGCATATCGAGAGTGCCCTGGAGCAGTTCGAGGCGATTGGGAAGGCGTTCTGAGCGTGGCATAGGGTGGCTGTAGACAATCTACAACCTGGAGACGTAGATCCTCTACCCCCTGGAGGTAAACTCTTTTGGCGCTGCGATTGCTGGGTTTGCAATGCTGAGGCAGTCCCCCCATCCGGGTGGAGAGGGCGGTAGAATCTATATGCGACAGTTTGGGCCTATCGTTGGATTGACGCCTGGGGAAAAGGTCCTTTAAGAAGCCATTAGAATGGAACGGAGGAATTACATCATGTTTGTCAAATCCTTTTGGTTGGCTGGATTACTGGTCGTGGGTGCTTGCGCTGTGAATGCGCAACAATACTGGTCCGCCAACGCGAGTCTGAACTGCGGGAACTATGGAACGGACGTGAATGGCACGCCGCTGCAAATAACCAATGGCGGCTACGTTTGTTACATCTACGGGACCTTGCCCTGGTATGCCTCAGGAGCCGGTTGGGGCAGTTCCATCCGGGTTTCGGCTCCGCCATCGGCGCCGGTCGCCTACTTCTTTAATTTCAGCGACGTGAATGGGAACGATGCGACGTTAGATTTCCTTTATGAAGGGGATGCCACGGTTTCCAACGGGACGTCCGCCAGCCAGGCGTTATACGCCAATCAGCCGCTCGAAGTGGACATTCTCGGGTTGCATTCTCAGGCTCCGAACTACGGCACGACGGCGAACGGGCCGGCGGTCGTTCTGGCCGAGTGCCCGGACGCGAATACCTGCGCGCAGGTCCAGGCGCAATTGATCTATTCGGCTCTGCCCTCAGAACCGTGGTCGTTGAGCGCGCCCGTCATCTTTGACTGGCAAACCAGTTATGCGTGGTCGTCGGTGGGCGTTGACGATGGCTCAACCAACACGGTGTCCTTTGTGATTTACAACCTCGACACGGTTGGCCTGGCGTCGCACACCTACACGCTCAATGTCTACGATGCCACCGGCAAGCTTTTCTCGACGGCGGTCACACCGTCCGTGCCTCTTTACGGGAGCTATGCCAACGTGTTGCGCAAGGTGGTGGCGAGCCTGCCGACAGGCTCTTTCAAGCTGCAAGTGGTAGGAACTACCTACACGGCGTTTGAGGCCCTCCAATTCCATGGCCCCTCGGCGACGACGCTGGTGTCTGCGGCCGAGGTTGTTCCAGCGGCTTCGCCGGCGACCGGCAGCAGTGTGGCCGGCAGAAACCGGCATCCATTGCCGTCGGCCCTGCAGATGGCGCGGCCACGGGGTATCAGCCAGTAGTCGATCCTGGCCGTTAGTTTTCGGGTCGAGTGAAAAGGCGCCCGTGCCGGTGTATCGCATCTGGCGCGGGCCTCTTCCGTGCTGGCCGCGGCAGCTTCATTTCTGCTGCTGCTGGTGCTGCTGTCGCAGGAATGAGGGCGAGTCCATCTTGACGGACGGTTCGGGGTCGGCGGGGTCTTTGGCTTTCTCCGGAACGAAGACATCCGGGTCGGGACGCAGCGCCTTGTACGGCGTGAAATCGGGCTGTGCCGTGAAGCAATCCGCGAGGTCGGCGGCCGTGCCGTCGTAGAGATTCAGGGGCGGCAGAGCAAGCAGGCGAAAGACCGTTCGAAGCATGCCCGGAAAGCTCGAGTTCGCGTGAGCCACGTAGTTCTTTCGCGCATAGGGCGAGACCACCATCATCACCGTGCGATGGGAATCGACGTGGTCCACGCCGCCCTGCGCATCGTCCTCCGTGACGAAGACCGCCATGTTCTTCCACCATTTTGAATTCGACAGGTATTCCACGATGCGTCCGAGAGCATAGTCGTTGTCAGCTACGTAAGAGGCCGAGAAGGGGAATCCGTCCCAGGGGCGCGGCTTCGCCATATGGTCGTTCGGGAGGTGGATGTAGATGAAGCGGGGCAAATCGGCTCCGGGCTGGTTATACAGGCGCTCGATTTCCTCAATAAACTTTGTGGCGCGATATTGGTCCGGGATGTTCATGTTGAACTGCGGGTAGTCGCGCGAAGTATTCCGATAGAGCGGATCGGGCATCGGCATGTTGGTCAGATAGCGGGCGCCGGTCGGCATCTCGCCGGGTTCTTCCTCGACGCCGGCCAGCTCGAAGCCCTCTCCGTAGTTGCGGAACGGGATGCCGTAGCGTTCAAGGTGATGCCAGAGGGCGCCTGCTTCGAGCTGCTCCTCGGGATGAAGACTCGAATTGCTTCCGGCGTTGGAGAGCCGCCCGGGCGCCGAATTGGTTAAGCGGAAGTCCTTCTGCCCCCCATAGGCGGCCATTAACGTGCTTTCCGTCCAGGCATTCGGGTAGGAGCCGACCAGCCAGTGATGGCCATCGACGCTCACCTCGGAATCGGCGTAGAAGTTGTCGCTGATGGCATAGCGCGACGCGAGTTCCTGGTGGTTCGGCGTGATGTTGTAGAAGCTCTTGCCGGTGGTCCGGCCCTTGAGAGATCCCTCTTCGCGCCACAGCCAGCCGCGCGATCCGATGCGGGCCAGTTCAGGCGCGCCGTTGACAGGACCGTTGGCTGCGTGCTCGATGGCGCCGAACACTTCGTCGTAAGTACGATTCTCTTTGACGATCACGACCACGTGCCGAATCTCCTTGGGCAGCGCCAGCGGCTCCTGGTTCCTCGGCAGAAAGCCGTTCAGGGCGTAGACGCGCTGCGTGAGAAGCGGCAGCAGGCGGGGGAGAGGCATATCGAAGACGGAAAGCGTGCCGGTGCGCCGGTCACCTTGGAAACTGTTCTCCATGGGAGCTGTGCGCGTCGCGTTGGGCCCGGTGCCGAAGCCCTTGGCATTTGCGATGAATACCTTGCCGCGATCAATCGCAATGGCAGTGGGGAACCACGCCGCGGGGATGTGCGCCACGAGCCGGTTGTTGGTGAGATCCACCACGCCGATGGCGTTGATACCCGCCTCGGCCACCAGCAGCCGGCCGTTGTTCATGTCGAGCGCCAGACCCAAAGGCAGAATGCCCCGTAGGTGTTCCAGGGCCGGCACGCGCAGCGGAATCTGCGCGCGGATGGTCAGAGTCACCGCGTCAATCACGGAGATGGAGTCCTGGTTGCCGTTGGCGACATAGATGGTTCCGGCCGTGGCGACGACCCCAGTGGGGCCGCTGCCGCCCATGCTGTTCGGGCCAAACGGCTCGCCCGTGCGCACGAAGCTCTCGACACGAGCCCTGGCGGGATCGGAGACGTCGATGACAGCCAGGGAATTCGACTCCTGCACGTTCGGGTCGCCCAGGCCGGGCACATCGACGTCGCCAAGCGCCGTCTTCGCCATCACTCCCTCAGTTGCCTGCTTGGAAGGAAAGCCGAATGCCGGGAAGGACAAGCCGGTCTCCACCGGGCGTTTATCATCCGCGCCGGGGATGACGCTGTACTGGAACATGCCGATGTTGGTGACGTAGAGCCGGTTGCGGTCCGGAGCCAGCGCCATGCGGAACGGCAGGCGGCCGGTGCGGACACTGGCGAGGAGCTTCTGGTTTTTCGTGTTGAAGATGGCGACCCGGAAATTCGCCTGGTCGACGACGAACAGCAGATGCCGCTGCGGGTCGTAGGCGAGGTCGCCGGAAAAGCTGTCGCGCCACTCGCCTTGATTGAGATGATAAATATTCTGCACGCGGCCGGAGGGCAGCGTGATTTCGCGCACGTGGCCGCTGTTGCCGTCCGAGGCGAAGAGGCGCCGGTTGTCCGAAAACGCGAGACCCATGAAGACGCTCTGCCAGTCGTCGTCATCCTTGCCGGCCTCGTCTTTGTCTTCCTTCTTCCTCGCGCGAAGCTGCGTGGCCTGCCAGGGTTCCGAACTGATGTCGAGAACGGTGAGCGAGAAGCGGTCCGGGCCGCCATTGGCGGTGACGGCGAACTTGCCGTCTGGGCTGATGGCGAGTCCGAATGCGCCGGGGCCGGTCTGGAAAGCGCGCCCGAGAGGCTCGATCATCCGGCCTCCGGGCAACACGCTCTCGGCGCCCGGCCGGCGCGCGGCGGGACGCGTTCCCGCGGGAGTGCGGAACTCGGCGGCCCTGATCGCGGCCGGCAAAGCGGCGAGGAGTGCGGTTAGGATAAAAGCGTTGCGGAAGTTCAAGCGCATCGGCTGGTCCAGGTGGTGGTCCAAAAGAAATAGCGTGTCAGAGCGGAGCCATCCATAGCAAACGGATGGGGGCAAACGTCCTCGCGCGGTGAAAGAAAGGCAGAGTGTGATGACTCGACGAGCATTCATTGGAACTGCGGGAGCCGTGGCGATCGGGACAAGCGCGGCTGGCGCTGACCAGTCCCAGGTTCCACCGCGCTACTTTCTGCTGGAAAGCTACCTCTTGAAGAACGGAAGTCAGGCCCAGCGGCTGGGGAGTTACTTTCAGCTTGCGCGCATCGGCATGGCGGGCCGGCTGCAAACCGCGGCCCCGGTGTTCGTGCTGGAGGCTCTGGTAGCCGCGCACATGCCGCAAGTGCTGGCTGTCAGCGCCTGCGCGTCGCTCGATGAACTGAATGCGATGAAACGCAAGCTGCGAGAGGACAGCGCCGCACGCGAGGCGCTGGCCCAATGGGAGGCGGGTGAAGAGCCGCCTTACGAGGAGTTGAACGAAACCGTGCTCGAGACCGCGGAGTACTGCCCGCCGCTCCCGGGTCCAATGCCGCCGCCGGATGCGGCCTCGAAGCCGCCGCGGGTCTTCGAGTTGAGGACTTATCATTCTCCAACCGAGCGCCAGTTGCGGGCGCTGCACGAGCGCTTCGCCGGACACGAAATCAGCATCTTCCATCGCTGCGGCATCCATCCGGTGCTCTACAGTTCCACCCTTATCGGCGCCAACAAACCGAACCTCACCTATCTGACCCCTTTCGACGACCTGGCGGCGCGAGAGAAGGCCTGGGCCGCATTCGGCGCCGACCCGGAATGGGTAAAAGTGCGCGCGGATTCGATCGCGAAGAGCGGGCAGATTTCCAGTGTCATCCAGATGTCGCTATTCAAGGCTGCGGCGTATTCGCCGGTGCGTTAGGGCCGTCTCTGGATAACCGTAGCCCATCGCAAGACTTCTCATAGCCCACCTGCATGCCACGGACCACCGATGATCTGAAACCGTTCTAGCGGAGACGGTGCGGCGAACTCAGGAGCCCGGCAGGATCTTCGAGATGTCGTTGTAGATCACGAAGGCCACAACCATCATCAGGAAGACGAAGCCGAGCTTGAAGACAGTCTCTTTGATATGCAGGCTCAGGTCGTGGCGGATCAGCATCTCAATCAGGAGCAGCAACAGCATACCGCCATCCAGGATGGGGATTGGCAAGAGGTTGAAGATCGCCAGGTTCAGGCTGACGGTCGCCATCAGGCCGATGAATGAGTAGGCGCCCTCGCGGGCTGCCTCGCCGCTCAGTTGAGCAATTCCGATCGGGCCTTCCAGCGACTTAGCAGAGGAGCGGCGCTCGACGATCGCTCGCAAGAACTGGTAGATGAGCGTTGCGCCTTTGACGTTCTGGTTCACCGATTCCTGCACTGCCTCGACGAAGGGCAGTGGAACGTAGATAACGCGCGGGGCCAGCGCGACGCCGATCATCCAAGCCTGCTGGCCGCCCGAATCGCTCTTGCTGGGCGTGAGCTCGATATCGTGCAACTCGCCGTCGCGGCGGTACACCAGGTGAACCCGCTTGCCCTCGCTACGCGAGAGCATATCGTGCACTTTCGACGCCATGCGAATCGGCTCGCCATCGATGCTGACGAGTTGATCGCCCTTCTTCAAGCCTTTGCGTTCGGCGTCCATCCCGGGCAGCAGCCCGCCAACTTCGATCTCGGTCTGCGGCGCCCAACCGGCGAAACCGAGTCCGGTCTTCGGATCGGCTTCCGGGGTCACCTCGATTCGAATGACCTTGCCATTTCGCAGGATCAGCAGCGGCAGCAGGCGCTTGGCGCTGACCACCTCGCGGAGCGCCACGTCGTCCCACGTCGGATCCTGCTTATCTTCGAGCTGGACGATCACATCGCCTTCGAGAATTCCCGCCTGCGCGGCAGGCGTACCCGGTTTGACGTATCCGATGGTGGCGGCCTTGCTGGCGCTAGCGAGTTTCGGGAAATGGTACATGAACAGGCCGGTCATCAAACCAACCGCCAGTACGACATTCATGAGCGGACCCGCGGCGACGATGATCAGGCGTTGCCAGCGTGGCTTCATATTGAATCCGCGCGGGTCGGCGGTATCGGTAGGTTGCTCACCGGCCATCTTCACGTAGCCGCCGAAGGGCAACCACGAGATGCGGAATTCGGTCTCCCCGACCTGCCATTTGAAGAGTTTGGGGCCAAAGCCCACACTGAAGGCCTCAATGTGGACGTCGAAGAAGCGGGCGGCGCAGTAGTGGCCCAGTTCGTGGATCACGATCATGACCCCGATCAGGACCAGCAGCCACCAGAAGTTATGAAGAATGTTCTGTAAGACGCCCATGATTGGCTTCAACTCCGCTCATTGCCTTCAGGATATGGCCATTGCAATTCGGCCGCCGGCTCGCCGGCGAACCGCTTCGGCTGCGGCAACGCGGCTCTCTCGATCGATTTCCAGGACTTCGTGTATGGAGGCGGCTTGACGAGAGGGCATGGCAGCCAGCGTATCCTCGACCACTTCGGCGATGGCCGGGAACGCTATTTGCTCCCGAAGGAACGCCTCCACTGCTACCTCATCGGCAGCATTGAGTGTACAAGTAGCCGATCCGCCTGCCTTTTGCGCCTGATAGGCGAGACCTAACAGCGGGAAACGTTCAAAATCCGGAGCGTCGAAGTCCCAATGCCGGCTTTGCTTCCAATCGAGCCGCGGCACAGGGGCCGGAGCACGGTCGGGCCAGGTCATGGCGTATTGGATTGGCATCCGCATATCGGTGGCGCATACCTGGGCGATCACGCTGCCGTCGTTGTATTCCACCATGGCATGGACGGTGGACTGCGGGTGCACAACCACTTCCACATCTTCCGGTGCGAAATCGAACAGCCAGCAGGCCTCAATCACTTCGAAACCCTTGTTCATCAGGGTGGCTGAGTCGACGGTGATGCGCGGTCCCATCTTCCATGTAGGATGATTCAAAGCCTGCGCGGGTGTAACATTCGCCATCGCTGCTTTAGAAAACTCACGAAATGGACCGCCCGAAGCTGTCAGGATCAGCTTCACCGCTTCATCCCGGCGGCCGGCGCGCAGGCTCTGGTGAGCGCCGTTGTGCTCGCTGTCCACTGGCGTGAGTTCGGTCCCATATTCTTTGACCGCCCCCATAATCAGACGCCCGGCGGCGACCAATGTTTCCTTGTTGGCGAGCCCAATCCGCTTCCGTGCCCGGATCGCCTCAAAGGTCGCCTCCATGCCGGCGACGCCGACAATCGAAGACATCAGGAAGTCGACCTCCGGCGCAACCGCCACAGCCACATAGGCTTCCGGACCGGTAGCGATATCCGGGCGGGACGCGGCAGGGAGGCCGGCCTCGTCCAGCAAGGCAATCAGAGGTGCGATGGAAGAGGCTTCCGCCACAACCGCCACGCGAGGGCGGAATTCTATGATCTGCCCGGCCAATTCTGCGACGTTCCGGCCGGCAACGAGAGCGTAAACGCCGAATTCGGTGTTGCGCTGGCGGACGACGTCGAGGGTGTTACGACCGATACTGCCAGTGGACCCCAAAACTGTGATGAGCTTCATCTGTAAACAGCCGCCATCATACCACTCGGTAACGTTTACTCCCAGTTTGAGGGTACTGGACCATTTGGTGTGGGTACGCGCTCGATCACTGAGTTCCGTTTCGGGCGGGTCGGTTCAGGTTTTCTTGGGGATTCAACTTTTAAAGGGGGCGCCAGGGAGGTTGAATGCTTCAGGGGTCTTTTGAGGTTAGTCTCGCTTTGGTGGGAGTTGCCTCCCTGGCTTGATTCCAATGTTAGAATACTGAATTCCGGATTGCAAGAGTTTTCTTATGATTTTTTGGAGAAAGTTTTCACCTCGACCCCCGCAAGGCGCTCTAACACCTTGATGGTGCTGCACATATCCTCATCCGCATAGCCTTCTGAAATGGCTGTTTGAAAAAGTTGCCGTGTCAGGCCCGTCAGGGGAAGCGGCACGCCGAGTTCAGCCCCCGTTTCGAGCATGAGGCCTGTATCCTTGTGCATCCATCTCGTTGAAAAATTGGTGGAAAAGTCTCGCTTGAATACGAAGGGAGCCTTAAAAGAGACTAGACCTGACCGGGCAGCGGAGTTGCTGAGGATATCGACCATCAGTTCCGGGTCCACGCCCGCTTTGGTCGCCAATACCATACCTTCGTTAAATGCTTGTAAAAGATTGGAGAGAATCAGGTTTTGAGTCAGTTTGGCGTGCAGGCCGAGACCGATGGAACCGCAGTAATAGAGCTGTTTGCCCATCGGTTCCAGGAAAGGCTTCAGTTTTTCATAGATCGCCGGGTCACCGCCGATCATGAAGGTGAGGGAGCCGCCCTCGGCGCCCGGTTTCGAGCCGGTAACCGGAGTGTCCAGGAAGTGGGCACCCTTGGCTTCGAACGCCGCGGCGGCGCGCCGGGCGTAGGAAGGGGCGACGGTGGAGCAGTCGGCGACGATGGTTCCGGTGCGGACGCCTTCCAGGAGGCCGCCCGGTCCGAGCGCCACCTGCTCGCTCATGGCGGTGTCGCCGACGCACAGGAAGATAATGTCAGCCACCTCGGCGACGATCCTGGGCGTGTCGCACACCTCGGCGTGTTCCTCATCGGCGAGCTTCTGGGCTTTCGCCCGGGTGTTGGACCAGACGGCGACGGAGTTACCGGCGCGGATCAGGTTGCGAGCCATGGGGTAACCCATGATGCCGAGCCCGAGGAATCCGAGTTTCATGTGGGTGGAGCCTCCATTGCGATGGACAAATGCCGCCAGTGGCGGCGAAATCGTATTGTAAGTCCGGGTGGATGGCGGAGACAATCGTGCAGGTTGGCGCCGGCCGGCGCGCTGGGGCCTGGCAAGACCGAAAAGAGGCCGACCCGGGGGTCCGCCCTACCATCGAAGGCGGCGTACGCATTTCGATATGCTGGCCTGAGTGGAGCCAAACGTGAAACCCAAAGTTCTCGTGACGAAGCGTGTTTACCCCGAGGCTGTAGAATTGCTCCGCAGCCATTTTGATGTGGACTACGAGGGGACGGACGACGGCCTGACGCCCGGCGCATTGCTCGTCCGCGCGGCAGGCTGCCAGGCGGTGATGAGCCAACTCGTAGACAAGTTGAACGCCCCAGTGATCGGCCAGCTCAGCGGGATCCGGATCCTGGCCAACGTCGCCGTCGGATTCGACAATGTCGACGTCCCTGCGGCGTCGGCCCGCGGCATCTATGTGACGAACACGCCCGACGTGCTGACCGAGACCACGGCCGATTTCGCCTTCGCGCTGCTGATGGCGGCGGCGCGGCGAGTCGTGGAAGGCCACGCCTACGTGCACAGCGGCGAATGGAAGAAATGGCTGATCGATCTGCTGGTGGGCCAGGACATCGGAGGCCAGACCATCGGCATCTTCGGGATCGGCCGGATCGGCCTGGCCGTGGCGCGCCGGGCGCACGGGTTCGGGATGCGGATCCTGTACTGCGACGACCTGCCGGCTGCGGCCGATGTGACGCGGGAATTGAAGCTGGAACAGGTCACCAAGGAAGAGCTGCTACGGCAGGCGGATTTCGTGAGCCTGCACGTTCCGCTGCTGCCCTCGACCCGGCATCTGATCGGCCCGGCGGAACTGGCCATTATGAAGCCGACGGCGATTCTGATCAACACGTCGCGCGGTCCGGTCGTGGACGAGCCGGCGCTGGCTGCCGCGCTGAAAGCCAGGCAGATCGCCTATGCCGGGCTCGATGTGTTTGAGGAGGAGCCCAACGTTTATCCCGAGCTGCTCAAGCTCGACAACGTGGTGCTCGCGCCGCACATCGCGAGCGCATCGGTCTCGACGCGACGCCGCATGTCTACCATGGCGGCGGAGAACATCATTGCGGCGTTGACAGGGAAGAGGCCGCCAAACCTGGTGAATGCGGAGTTGTGGCAAGGGTAGCGAGCCCTGCCGGCGGTTCGCTGACGGATGCGGGGAGACGCTAACACCTCCCAAGAGGTCAAGTCTGACGCATGGGCGTTGGATGGCCAAAGGCAGCGCATGCCTCCACGCTGGGCGGCAAGGCAGGATCTATTTCCCACAATGCCGTTTGCGGACTGAGGGCGTCAGACGTCCGGAATGCCGACGCTCTCTCAGTGGAACGCTACAAGCGGTCGCAAGCGAGTCTCTTGTTATCTCGACAACGAGGGGCAAACATATCGAGCTAGCCACGAGACATTCTTGTGTATAATTGGCGCATTGCGGCAACGACGAGCCTGCAAAGGGAATGACCTAAAAGACCGCCAACCATATGGGTGTCGCAAACAACTTGCTCAGGCAAGAGGCGGAAGTGTCCGTTCGCCCCAGATCTGAAAGCGCGCGTGCCAAGGCAAGCTGACTGCTTGGGAGGACCTCAGTTGGAAGAAGGACTTTGGATTGCTTGGCCCAAAGGCTCAGATGGTGAGGAGACCAGGAGCGTCCTTGTCGAAGAATACAGGGATCATGGGGCGTGGGCCCGCCACTACAGCACGGTGAGAATGACCCTCGGGACGTTTTTCCTCAGCGCCGCCACTGGCATCATTTATCTCCGGTGGGACAAGCCCGAGTACAGGACGGCCGTGTTGGCTGCGATTATTCTCGGCATTGGCGTAGTCCTGTTTCTGAGGTTCAGTTGGCTGACGTTCAAGGAGATGAACAGCCAACGCCGGATCGTATCAGCTTACCGAACGTCACTTGGCAAGAAAGCAGAGGAAACGCCCAAAGCCCTTGCTCAATTCTGGAAGTGGGATGCGGCTTATATTTGCATCGCAATCGTGCTTTTTTTTGCTGCATTTGATTTATTCTGGCTGCTTGGCCCCCCCGGCTCCAGTAAGACAGTTGAGTTGAGCATCCCGATTACGGTTCAGATAGGTGAGACTCCCTCAGCCTCGGTTCAAGTTCCAGTAAAAGTGACGGTACCCGTGAAGGCTGACCGGTGATGTTTGCCCTATGGCGAGCGGGTGATGACTGAAAGGATCTGGAACATTTAGCTGGATTCCCCGTGGTCTACGCCGTAGTGTTCACGGCCCACTTGGAGGAAATGGGAAACGGGACAGCCAGACCAGTCCCAACGTGGTTTTGGAAGAAGCAAGCGGCACGGCGCATACTAGTGTCCCGAATTAGAAGTTCATTGAACAAGTGCGCAGCGGTGGGGCGGACCTCCCGGTCCGCGGCCGACGTCCACGTCGGCCTTCTTCCTGGCGTTCCTGGCGTCCGAAAGAGCCGGACCTGGAGGTCCGGCGCGGACGTGGACGTCCGCCCCACCTGG
>Ga0181528_10000045_pt1 | contig 124584 bp, 119 predicted proteins | sample PEATcosm2014_Bin_47_FD_119742 | JGI IMG/M metagenome (GOLD analysis project Ga0181528, IMG submission 119742) | Peatland microbial communities from MTU Mesocosm Facility, Houghton, MI, USA - PEATcosm2014_Bin10_10_metaG | ecosystem: Environmental > Terrestrial > Soil > Wetlands > Peat | place... | reverse complement strand
GGGGGGGAAGTGTTAAGTGTTGAGCTTTTTGCACAAGGGAGACCGTTGGGCCCCCCCAAAAACCCCCCCCCGGGGGGGGGGGGGGGGGGGGGGGGAGGTTTCACTTCTGCGCGTCGACCGCGTCGGCCATTGCGTTGGCGGCGTCTTTGGCCGACGATCTTGGGATCGTTGACGAAGGTAGTGATCGCCTCCATCGCGGCGCCGCGGTACTTTTGCAGGATCGTCATGTTGTGCGCCAGGGAGCGCTCCAGCGTGCCTTGTTTGTACGACGGCTGCAGGTCTTTTTGCGATGTCTGCTGGCACGGATTGAAGCCGTTCGAGAGATCGACGTCGAGCCGCGCGGGAATCGAGCCCGTGGCCTGGTTGAACACCGTCCGGAACTTCGGCGACAGGATCAGTTGCGCGAGCAACTTCTGGCCTTCGACGAAATCCGGTTCCTTCTGCTTGAAGAACGCCACCGGATCTGAGTTGAGGATGAGCCGGGCTTGCCCAAGTCGGTCGGCGTCTGGGAGTACAAGTAATCGTCGGGCGTCTTCAGCGTGAGGGCGGTGAAGACGCCGATCTGCCAGTCGCCCATGATCCCTTGGCTATATTGGCGGCGCCGGCTTCGTAATCGCAGCCGGCGATGCCGGAGTCGATGTATTTCGACACAATCAGGCGGAACCGCTCGAACGCCTTGACCATGTCGGGCGAGCGCATCTCTTCGGCGTCTCCTTGACGCCGGCCTGCTCCATGGCTTTGGTCGAAGCCCACGGCCAGTTGATGCGGTGAATGTTCAGCGGCGCTGCGACCCAGTCGCCGGTGGGCTTCATCACCCGCAACAGTTCCGGCGCCACGACCTTGTCCCAGTCCTCCTTGGCGGCGAGGTCGTCGAGATTGGCGGTCATGCCGGTGGCGTTCCACTCGGCGACCTCCGGGCCCTTGAGCTGCACGGTGGGCGCGGCAGCCGATCTACGCCGACAACGGGAGCAATTGCTCGGCGCTTGCGGAAATGACCTGGGGCGCGGCGGCGGGCGTTGAGAATTTCGTGTTCTTCACCATCGACGTCGATGTCGGCGGCGCCATCGTCAGCCGCAGCCGGGTGATGACGGAATCGCCAGGGGCGCCAGGGAGTTCGGCCACATGACGATTGATCCCGCGGCCGGGCTTTTTCGATGCGGCAATCGCGGTTGTCTGGAGTTGACCGCAAGCTTCCTGCCCGCGCTCGGCGCCGCCTCGCGTCTATTTGGCCGGACGATCGACATCGATGAGCTTATCAGGCGCGCGCGCGAGGGACATTTCGGCTGCGCCAGGCTGATCGAGGACACGGCGCTGCAGGCGGGGTGGTGGCTGGCGTGATCGGCGCCGTGGTCAATCCCGGGCTCATCCTCATCGACGGCCGCGGCTCGGCGGCGGGGGATCTGTTGCTGAAGCCGCTGCGAAGCTCGTACGATCGCACACGCTGATCAAGCACGATGCGCCGCAGGGACAGCGAACGGAGATCGCCTTTGCCCGCTTCGCCGCGCAAGCGCCGCTGGTGGGCGCTGTCGCGCTGGTTCTGCGCCGGAACAAGCGGTTGACCGCAACAGCGACGCCCTGACCCGATCGCGCCGTTCGCCAAAGGCCGACGTGCGCGAGCGCCAATCCGGACAAGTCTGCGGATCAGGCGCCGCGTGACGGTTCGCGCCGCTCTACATCTTGATTTGCAGCTTCACGTCATTCGGCCTGCCCTCCGCCGCGCGCTCGAATGTCTCAATGCTCTGCTCAAACGGGAACGTCGCTGAGATAAGCGGCTTGAGATCGACCTTGCCGGAGGCGATCATCTGCAGCGCGCGATCAAACACATTGGCGTAGCGAAACACCGTCTCGATCCGGATCTCCTTGGCGGCGAAGGAGGAGACGTCGATCTTCACCGGCTCGACCGGCATGCCGATGGCGACCAGACAGCCGCCCGGGCAGATCAGCGCCTGGATGCCTTCCCAGGCGCGCGGTGAGCCGCTCGCTTCGAAGACGACGTCAGCGCCCCAATCGTCGGTTGCGGCCGCCACCGCCTCGGCGAGCTTCTGCGTCTTGACGTTCACCGGGATGACGCCGGGATAGCGGCCGGCGATGGCGAGCTTTTCCTCAATGAGGTCGGAGATCAGCACCCGCGAGCAACCGCTCGCCAGCGCCGCCAGCGCGGCCATGACGCCAATAGGCCCGGCGCCGGTGACAACGGCGGTGTCGCCCGGCTTGATCTTCGCCTTCACGCAGGCCCACAGGCCGACCGCGAACGGCTCAACCATCGCCGCTTCGGCGAAGCTCACGTTATCCGGCAGCCTGAAGGTGAACGCGGCCGGATGGACAACGAAGGGCGTCAGCACCCCGTGGACCGGCGGCGTCGCCCAGAACTGCACGCTCGGATCGATATTGTAGAAGCCGAGCTTTGACGCACGCGACGACAGATCTGGCACGCCCGGCTCCATGCAGACGCGGTCGCCGACCCTGAACGTCTTCACATTGGCTCCGACCTCGACGAGGACGCCCGCGGCCTCGTGGCCGAGCACCATCGGCGCATTGACGACGAAGCCGCCAATGCGGCCATGGGTATAATAGTGCACGTCGCTGCCGCAGACGCCGACCGTGTCGATCTTGATCTTCACGTCGTCGGGGCCGACAGCAAGCGGCACGTCGATGTCGCGCAGGGAAAGCTCGCGGACTTTTTCCAGCACTAGCGCCTTGGCCATATGTCACCTCTTGTAAAGGTTCAGTTGATGAGGAAGCCGCCGTCGACCGGCAGATCGACGCCGTTCACCATCGCGGCGTCGTCGGACAGCAGATAGGCGATCACCGAGGCGACCTCCGGCGGCTCGACGAAGCGGCTCAGCGGAATGCGCTTTAGCATCGGATCGGATTTGGCGGGATCGCTCCACGCCTTCACCGCCATCGGCGTCAGCGTTATCACCGGATGAACGCCGTTGACCCTGATGCCCTTGCGGCCGAGTTCGTTGGCCATGACGCGGGTCAGACCGTCGAGCGCGCCCTTGGAGGCGCAATAGGCGGCGTGGTCGGCGAAACCGATGAAGGAGGCGATGCTGGAGACGTTGACGATGGCGCCCTTGAGTCCGCGCGCGATGCGGTCGCGGGCGTATTCCTGGGAGACGATCAGCGGGGCGCGGGCGTTGACCGCCATCACGTGATCGAAGATCTCGGCCGTGGTTTCGAGCACGGAGTGAAGCTCGGCGATCCCTGCGCAGTTGACGAGATAGTCGAAGGGCAGGGCGGCGCGCACGGCGGCGCGCGTGGCTTCAACGTCCGCGAGGTCGACGACGATCGTGCGGCAACCATGCTCGGCTTCAATCTCAGCGAGGTCGGCGGCCGTGCGCGACAGCGCGATGACCTCGGCGCCGCGGTTGATGAGATCGGCCACCGTCGCACGGCCGATGCCCTTGCCGGCTCCGGTGATGAGAACGGTCTTGCCATGCAGACTCATCGCGCTCGCTCCTTACAGCGCCCTACCGTCGCGCGTAAACAGATAGGCCTCCGCGGGATCGAACCCGGCCGAGAACGGCTCGCCCTTTTTCAGCGGGCGGCGCCCGGGCGTCTGCAGCGCCAGCGTTTCGCTGCTCCCGGTCTGGCCGTAGATCAACGTGGCGCCGCCAAGGTTCTCGACGATATCGGCGGTCAGCCGCAGCAGGCAGGGGCCGCTCTCGAACATCAACTGCTCCGGCCGCAAGCCCATCAGCAACTCGCCTCCCGGGAAGCCGCCGCGCGTCGTGACGCGAACCGGCGCGGCGAAGCTCGGATGCGTCAGGGCGAGCGCGCCGCCGTCAGTTGAAGCCGTTACGGTTAGGAAATTCATCTTCGGCGAGCCGATGAAGCCGGCGACGAAAGTGTTCGCCGGTTGGTCGTAAAGCTCCTGCGGCGAGCCGATCTGCTCGACTCGGCCGGCGCGCAGCACGACGATGCGGTCGGCCAGCGTCATCGCCTCGACCTGATCGTGAGTCACGTAGATCATGGTGACGCCGAGCGCGCTGTGCAGCCGCGCGATCTCGGTGCGCATCTGCGCGCGCAATTCCGCGTCGAGGTTGGACAACGGCTCGTCGAACAGGAACAACTTGGGATGGCGCACGATGGCGCGGCCGATGGCGACGCGCTGGCGCTGGCCGCCGGAAAGCTCGCGCGGGCGGCGGTCGAGCAGCGCCTCCATTTGCAGGATGCGCGCGGCTTCGGAGACCTGCTTCTCGATCTCGGCCTTAGGGGTCTTGGCCATCTTGAGGCCGAAGGCGATGTTGTCGCGCACGTTCATGTGCGGAAACAGCGCATAGCTCTGGAACACCATCGACACCTGACGTTTGGCCGGCTCCACGTGGGTGACCTTGGCGCCGTCGATATAGACGTCGCCGGCCGACACTTCCTCCAGTCCCGCCACCATGCGCAGCAGCGTCGATTTTCCGCAGCCCGAGGGGCCGACGAAGACGACGAACTCGCCTTTCTCGGCCTCAATGTCGACGCCCTTGATGACCTCGACCGGGCCAAAGCGCTTCTCGACGCCGCTCAGACGCAGGCAGCTCACTTGGTTGCTCCCATCGTCAGCCCGCGCACCATGTGACGCGAAACAATCAGCGCAAAGACCGTCACCGGCAGCACGATCACCGTTCCCGTCGCCATGATCTTGCCCCACGGCAGTTCATAGCCCGACATGAACGAAGTGGCGACCACCGGCGCGGTTTGCACGTCGCGGCGGGTCAGCACCAGCGCATAGAGCAACTCGTTCCACGAGAAGATGAAGCCGAAGATCGACGACACGGCGATGCCGGGCGCGCCGAGCGGCAGATAGACGCGCCAGAAGATGGCGAACTGCGACGCGCCTTCGAGCCGCGCCGCCTCCTCCAGCTCGCGCGGGATCGAGCGGAAATAGTCGGTGGTGATCCAGACGACGATCGGCAGGATGAAGGTGATATAGATAAGGATCAGCACCAGATGCGTGTCGAGAATCCCGAGGTTGCGGGCGATGATGTAGATCGGCAGCGCCAGCACGATGGGGCTGATGAACCGGTTGGAGATGAACCAGAACCACAGGTCTGCCTTGCCGCGGAACTCGTAGCGCGCCAGCGCATAGGCCGCCGGCGCGGCCAGCGCGACCGAGAGCCCGGTTGAGCATACCGCCACGATCAGCGAACTGAGCACGGCGTGCGTCACCTTCTGGTCGGCGAACACCTGCGCGTAATTGTCGAGCGTCGGCGTGAACAACCACAGCGGCGGCGAGGCGAGGATGTCGTTCTGTGTCTTGAACGACGACGACACCATCCAATAGAACGGGAACACTGCGAACAGAAACACCGCGAGAAGGCCCAACCCGTGCAGGGCGCGGCGAAGCATGCGAGCGGGCATCAGTCGATCTCGCGATAGAGGAAGCGGATGTAGAGCCGAGCCAGCACGATGGTGAGCACGAGCAGCAGCAGCGCCTGCGCCGAGGCTACGCCCATATCAAACACCCGGAAGCCAACGCGCTGGATGTAGATCGAGATCAGCTCCGTCGCCGCGCCGGGGCCGCCGCGCGTCATGGTAAAGATGGAGTCGAACAGCTTCAGCACGTCGGCCGAGCGCAGGATCAGCATGGCGGTGAGGCCGGGCCAGAGATAGGGGAGTTGCACTTGGCGCAGCAGCGCCCACTTGCTGCCCGTCTCCAGCCGTGCCGCCTCCTCGATCTCGACCGGGACCATCGACAAACCCGACAGGAAGATCAACGCGCAGAACGGCGTCCACTGCCAGACGTCCATCGCGGCGATGGCGACGAAGGCGCCGGTGGGATTGCCGAGCCAGTCGAGCGGCGCAAAGCCGAACAACCCCATCGCCGTATTGGCGACGCCGAAATCGCGGTTGAAGATGAGCCGCCCGAGCAGGCCAACCACGGCGTAGGTCGTCGCCAGCGGAATGACCAGCGAAACCCGGGCGAGCGCGCGCAGGAAGTTCAGGCCCGGCCGATGCAGCAGCAGAGCGGCGGCGAGCCCGAGTCCGGCCTCAATCGGCATGGTGCAGAGAAAGAAGAACCCGGTCCGCCCCAGCGTCTGCCAGAAGGTTGGATCGGTCAGCACGCTCACGTAATTGTCGAAGCCGACGAACGGGAAGCCGTCGCGCACGCGCGCGATGTTGTATTGTCTGAACGAGGTGACGAGCGCGAAGATCGTCGGATAGAGGCCGATCAGCGCCAACGCAAACACGGCGGGCGCCAGAAACCAGAATGGCGTCCAGCGTCCGTAAGCGAGGCGGGGAGACGTTCGGGCCATCGCGCTTCAAACCTGATGGGGGCGGCCCGCAAGGCGCGAGCCGCCGGGGTTCGCCTTACTGCAGCAGCGGCTTCTTGCCGTCGTAATAGCCTTCCTTCTTCAGGATGGCTTCCATGCGGGTCCCGATCTCCTTCGAGCCCTGCTCGACAGTCACTTCGCCCAGCATCATCTTGGAGCCGAACTCGGCGATGATTTCCGAGATCGCCGGCCATGCGGGGAAGCGCGGGCGGAACTCCGGCACGCCCTTCTGCCACGAGGCGACCATCGGCTCGACGAAGGAGTACTTGGCCTTGATCGCCGGGTCCTCGTAGATGGCGGTGCGGCCGGAGACGCCGCCGGCGTCGACATAGGCCTTGGCGATGGCGTCCGAAGTCGCCCACTGAATGAAGATCCAGGCCGCCTTCTGCACGTTCTCCGGCGCCTGCGAGGCCACCGCGAGCGAGAAGCCGCCGAGCGCGGGCAGGCGCCCTGCGGGACCGGCGGGCTCCGGCGCGACGCCGAGGCAATCGCCGATCTTAGAGGTCTTGGGATCGGTCAGCGTCGGATAGAACGCCGACCATTCCGTGATCATCGCCACCTGTCCCTGCGCCAGCCCGTTGACGGCCTCGGCGTGATCCCAGGAGACGATGCCCGGCGGCATGTATTTCATCAGATCCTGACGGAAGTTGAGGCCGGTCTGGCTCTCCTTGCTCAGCAGGTTGGAGTGGAAGGTCTTGTCGAGCAGCGAGCCGCCGAACGGCCACAAGACGCGCATGAAGCTGTCGGCCGACTGGGTCTCGCCGCGCAGCGATTGCAGCGCATAGGCGTAGTGGTTCTTCGCCTTATCTGTGAGCTTGGGCCCGTAGACGTCCTTCAGCTCGCTCCAGGTCGCCGGCGGCTTGTCGAAGCCCGCGTCCTTCAGCATGCACTTGTTGTAGAACAGCAGGCCCGAATAATTGTCGAACGGCAGGCCATAGACCTTGCCGCCCCAGGAGCCGAAGGCGTCGAGCAGCAGCGGGAAGAAGCCCTTGAGGTTGAGGTTGGGGTCGGTGATCGCGGCGTCGCCCTGGAATTTGCTGATCGGCTGGATCCAGCCGTTCTCTGCGAATTCGCCGATCCAGACGAGATCGACCAGCGCGATGGCGAGATCGCCCTGGCTGGAGAAGTTGAGCACCTCCTTCTCGCGCGTGTTCTCGTAGGGCACGACCTCGTAGTTGACCTTGATGCCTGTCGCCTTCTCGAAATCAGGCAACAGCTTCTCGATCGCGCGATAGCCGGGCCGGTCGAGAAAGATGACATTCAGTTGCGCGCCTTTGTAAGGCGCGGCGGCTTTGGCGATGTCCCAGGTTTCGGCTTGGCACGCGGGCGCCGCGAGCGCTGCGGCCGCGACGATCAGAGCGGCGGCGCTTACGTTGCGAAGAAACGTCAGCATCTTTTCCTCCTTGTACAGACGTCAGCCGGGTTTGCCTCGGCTTGATTGACGATGCGGCCTCGGGCATCGCCGACGCGCATCCTATTCACGGGTTCCAGGCAAGCTAGCTGTGAACATGCAAAGAATCTATACTTTCATGCATGATGCAGCGCAAAAATCCTTGGCGTCAGAGCACAGGACTATCAGTCGAGCCGTCTGCCGCCGCCGGCCGCTGGGTGATGCGCCGCCGCGCCAGCCGGCGATAGAGCGAGGGCGACATGCCGCGCGTCTTGAGAAAGGCGCGGTTGAAGTTGGAGACATTGGCGTAGCCGACTTCGAAGCAGATGTCGGTCACCGGCTGGTCGGTGTCGGCGAGCAGCTTGCAAGCCTGGCTCAGCCGCAACGTCGTCATGTAGTCGGTCAGGCTCTTGCCGCTGCTCTTCTGGAACCGGCGCGAGAAGGTCCAGGCGTTCAAGCCGAAGCGCCGGGCCAGATCCGGCAGGCGGATGTCTTCAGCGAAATGCTCGACGAGATGGGCGATGACCGGCTGTATCCAACTATGGTCGGCGCCGTCGTCGCGGGCGGCGAAGGCCGCCGAGGAGAGCACGCGATATTCGCCTTTGGAAAGACAGGCGAGCAGGCGAAAGAACATCGCCAGCCGCTCCAATCCGCTCGCCTCGCCCATGGCTTCGAGCAGGGCCGCGCCTTCGCGTCGGGTCTCGCCGGTGAACGCCAGCCCGCGCAGCGCGGAATCGAGCAATGCGCCGACTTCGGCGAGTTCGGGCAGGTGCGCAGCGGCGGCGCGAACGCGCTGGGGATCGAATTGCAGCACGATGTCGCGCCCCGCAACGACCTCGCCCGGGGATGTCGCGGTGACCCAGTCGTGCGGAAGGTAGCTGCCGACGATCGCAAGCCGTCCCGGCTCGAAGCGTTCGACGTGATCGCCGACCAGCTCGACGCCCTCGCATTTGCGCACCAGGTGTATTTCGTATTCGGGATGCACGTTCCAGACGTTGCGCTCCCACGGGTAATCGTCGAGCCGCCAAAGAAAAGTCTCGCGCGCGTCGGTCACGATATGCTCGACCACGGGAGCGATTGCGGGCCGGTCGGCGTTCTCTCTGCGGGTCACTCTGAACTTTCCTGGCAGGCGGCGCCCGGGCGGTTCGATTGAAGCTGCGGCGTGAGCGCGACAAGTCGCGTTCCCAGCAAATCGAGCGAAACGACCGCCCCCGTCAGCGGCAGTCGAAACTGTCCGCAAGCTCGATATCGCCTCCCTTGTATTTGGCCGTCTTCGGGTAAGGGCAGAGCGGGCGCGTGCGTCCGGGCCACGGCACGTCGGGCGATTTGCGCGCCGTGCCGATGAGCCGCTCGGGCGCCTCGCCTTTCTCGACCCAGGCGTCGAGCGCCGAGACGGCGTCGAATTGGTCCGTCGTGGGGCCGCCGCCGCAATGGTTCATGCCGGGGACAAGAAACAGCCGGCTGAAGCCGTCAGCCTGTGCTCCGTAACGGTCATGCAATCCGTCGAAGTAGCGGATCGTATCGAATGCGGAAAAGATCGGATCGGCCATGCCGTGGACGAAGATCATCTTGCCGCCCTTGGCCTTGAAAGCGTCGAGATCGGTCGACGCCGCCGCCTCGAACTCCATTCCCGCCTCAAATCCGTTCTGGCCTTTGAACACTTTCGGCGGGTCGCGGTCGAAATCGAATTTCATTTCCCAGTCGAGCAGGTCGGCGGGCTTCTCCGGCGGGACCATGAACTCATAGGCGATGCTGCCGGGAATCAGCGTCACGTTCAGGGCGTTGGGCGGGCTCGCCTTGGGCGCGCCGAGCTTCCACATTCGCCAGCCGCCGCTGGCGACGCCAGGGTCGTAGGGCCACGCCGAATAGATCAGCTCCCCCTTGGAGTTCCTGGCTCCCGCGAACACGCGGCTGATCGCGTCGAGCTTGTCCGCCGGCAGGCAAGCGCTGTTCCGCCCGGCTTTGCAGGCGAGCGCTGCGGGGTCGAACTTGCAGGCGGCGGGGTCGCGCACCATGCCGTCCTTGAGCCCGTCGGCGCCTTCGCAGGCCGCCAAAACGCCCTGGGCGAGCAGCTTCAGATCGTCGTCGCTCAGCGCGCTGCCGAGATCGGGCTTGCCGTCTTCGCCTTTGGGCGCGATCGACATCAGCGTCTGCGTCTGTCCCACGGCGTCGATCGCCGCCAGCGGCACGCGATAGGCGGGGGCGACGGCGACGACGCCGTCGAACATCTCGGGGTACCGCTGCGTGACCGCCATCGCCTGTCGTCCCCCGTTGGAGCAGCCGGCGAAATAGGAGCGCGACGGCGCTTTGCCATAGAGCTCGCCGATCAACGCCTTGGCCGCAGCGTCCACCGGCGGGATCGAACTGTAGCCCTTGTCGGCGCGCGCTTTCGGATCGAGCCCGAAGAGGTAAGGGCCGAGGGGACCGGGCTCATCGAGGTGGCCGGCGTCGGTAGTGGCGGCGACGTAGCCGGCGGACAAGGCGTTCGGCTTGGGCGCGCCGAACGGGATCACGTCGAACGCGGGGCGCAGGACGCCGTCGGAGCCGCCGCCGCCTTCGAACAGAAACTTGCCGTTCCAGGACGCCGGCAGCCGCACCTCATAGCCGATGGCGTAGGGTTTGCCGTCGACGCCGACGCGTTCGTCGATCTTGCCGCGCACGAGGCAATGATCCGGGGCGGGCGCCGCGGCGCCGGGCGGCCCGAACGGCCCCAGCGGGACCGGGCCGGCGGGAATGAATTTCGCCTCGGTCACGCGGCCGGCGTCCGCTACCCCTTGGTAGAGCCCCTCGCAGATCGACTTGAATTCGTCGGCGCGCGCGTCGGCGGCAAGAATCGCCAGAGCCGTCGCGAGGACGAACATGCTTTGCCGATATGGCATACCCCGGTCTCCACCCTGAGATTTTGTTGTCGGCAAGCTAGTTCCCATCGGGCGCGGCGGTCAACGGCGGATTGTTCCGGCGCCCGGGAGCATCGCCGCCCGTCTCTGCAAGGCCGCTCGACCGCGAGCAGCCCGGGACGGGTCTTGCGCCGGACCGAGAGTGCGCCCAAGTCGATTGGCCCGGCAAAGCCGCTTCGTCATGCGTCTGTGCGCGTCAACGGGACCAGGAGGGATCGATGCTGGCCAACCCGAAGGCTTGGATCGCGCTTGCCGCCATGGCGGTCGTCATGGCGGTCCTGGTCTTCGCCGCCGCCGGCACGGTCTTCTTCTGGCGCGGTTGGGTCTTCCTGGGCGTCTTCCTCGCCGCCTCGGCCGCGCTGACGGCGGATCTCGCGGTGCGCGATCCCGCCCTGCTGGAGCGGCGCTTCAGAGGAGGGCCGTGGGCCGAAACGCGCCCTGTTCAGCGCATCGTCATGACGATCGTCAGCGTCGGCTTCGTCGCCCTGCTGGCGGTCCCGCCGCTGGCTTGGCGCAACGGCTGGGCGCCGACATCCGCCGTCGTCTCGGTCGCCGGCGACCTCCTGCTCGCGCTGGGCTACCTCGCCATCCACTTCGTATTCCGCGAAAACTCCTTCGCGGCGGCGACGGTGCGCGTCGGCGAGGGACAACGCGTCATTTCCACCGGGCCCTACGCCTGGGTCCGCCATCCCATGTACGCGGCCTCCCTGGTCTATCTGATCGGGATGGCGCTCGCCTTGGGCTCCTGGTGGGGGCTCGTCGCCGTCTTCGCCATACTGCCTTTCCTGGTCTGGCGGTTGCTCGACGAAGAGCGCATGCTGATGGGCGATTTGCCCGGCTATCGCGAATACATGCAAAAGATGCGCTGGAGACTGATCCCGGGGCTGTATTGAGGCCAGGTCGGGCGGCCGAACCCTTGCCGCTCCGGCCCCGATCGCCTCGCGCGCCAGACTTGATCTTTACTTTGCAGGAAATCGATGGAATCATTTGTACGCTAACAATATGCGGGATCGAGCCGCGGGCGCGACAAGCGGACGCCTCGCCGCCAGAGGGGAAGGAACGGCAATGAATCGCATCGCTTTCGTCGCGGGCCTCGCGGCTATGGCCCTTGCGCTCGGCAGCGCCGGGGCGTCCCGCGCCGCGGACATGGTGTTCACCAGCTGGGGCGGCACCACGCAGGACGCGCAGCGCGAGTCCTGGGCCAAGCCGTTCACCGCGGCCACCGGAATCAACGTCAAGCAGGACGGCCCGACCGATTACGGCAAGCTGAAAGCCATGGTCGACAGCGGCAATGTGGCCTGGGACGTCGTCGACGTCGAGGGCGACTTCGCCGCCGCCGCCGCCAAGGCCGGACTGCTGGAGCCGCTGGATTTCTCGGGGCTGGCGAAGGGCGATCTCGACCCGCGCTTCGTCTCCGCTAACAGCGTCGGCAGCTTCTATTATTCGTTCGTGATCGGCTACAACAAGGAGACGCTCGGCGCGAAGGCGCCGAAGTCCTGGGCCGACCTGTTCGACGAAAAGGCGTTTCCGGGCAAGCGCACGTTCTACAAATGGGCGGCGCCGGGCGTCATGGAGATCGCGCTGCTCGCCGACGGCGTCGCGCCCGACAAGCTCTATCCGCTCGACCTCGAACGCGCCTTCAAGAAGCTCGACACGATCAAGAAAGACATCGTCTGGTGGGGCAGCGGCGCGCAATCGCAGCAGCTGCTCGCGTCCGGCGAGACGCCGATCGGCATGTTCTGGAACGGCCGCGTCGTCGCGTTGCAGCAGCAGGGGGCGCCGGTCGAGATCGAGTGGACGCAGAACCTCACCGCCGCCGACGTGCTCGTCGTGCCGAAAGGCGCGCCGCACAAGGCGGAGGCGATGAAGTTCCTCGCTGTCGCGACCGGCCCGAAGGGGCAGGCCGATCTCGCCGCCGCCACCGGCTACGCGCCGATCAACCTGAAATCGAAGGCGCTGATGGACGCTAAGATCGCGCCGACCCTGCCTGACGCGCATACCCAGACGCAGATTAATCTCGACATGGCCTATTGGGCCGACCATCGCGACGAGATCGGCAAGCGCTGGTACGATTGGCAGGCGAAGTAGAGCGCCCAATGCGGCCCGGCGCTGCGGCCCGGCGAAACGCGCGCGAGTTCGTCGGCGTTGCGCCGGCGCTGGCGCTGGTCGCGCTGGTGTTCGTGCTCCCGGTGGCGGCGCTGCTGCTGCGCAGCGTGCTCGAACCGCAGCCGGGCCTGCAGAACTACGCGGAGATTTTCGCCAGCGCCACCTATCTGCGCGTGTTCGAGAACACGTTTCTGGTCGCCGCGCTGGTGACGCTCGTCACGCTCAGTCTAGGGTTTCCCGTGGCCTGGTTGATGACGATCGCTAGCCCAACATGGTCGGGGCTGCTGTTCGCCATCGTCGTGCTCTCGATGTGGACCAACCTGCTGACGCGCACCTATGCGTGGATGGTGTTGTTGCAGAACACCGGCGTCATCAATCGCGCGCTGCTCGGCCTGGGCCTGATCTCGCAGCCGCTGCCGCTCATCAACAACCTGACCGGCGTCGTCATCGGCATGACCTATATCCTGCTGCCGTTCATGATCCTGCCGCTGCATGCGGCGATGCGCGACCTCGATCCGGCGATATTGCGCGCGGCGGCGCTGTGCGGCGCGACGCGAGGCCAAGCGTTCCGGCTCATCTTCCTGCCGCTGCTCGCCAGCGGGATCGCGGCGGGCGCGCTGATGGTTTTCGTCATGGCGCTCGGCTATTACATCACGCCCGCGCTGCTCGGCGGGGCCGCCAACATGATGCTCGCCGAACTGATCGCCCAACTCATCCAGTCGCTGTTGAACTGGGGCCTCGGCGCCGCGGCGGCCTTCGCGCTGCTCGTCGTTACGCTCGCGCTCTACGCCGTCCAGTTTCGCGCCTTCGGATTCGGCGCGATGCGGGAGGGGCGCTAGATGCTGCTCGACTATTCCCGCTTAGGTTGGCTGCGCTATGCGCTGACCGGCGTCGCCGCGCTGGTCTGCGCCTATCTGCTGGCGCCGATCGCCGTGATCGTCGCGCTGTCGTTCGGCTCCTCGCAATGGTTGAAATTCCCGCCGCCGGGATGGACGCTCAAATGGTACCGCGCGCTGCTGGCCGATCCCGACTGGCTGACCGCCTTTCTCACCAGCCTGGAAATCGCTGTCATCGTCGCCGTGTTGTCGACCGGGATCGGCCTGATGGCGTCCTTCGGCCTGACGCGCGGGAGTTTCCGCGGCCGCGAGGCGTTGCGCGCGCTGTTCCTGACGCCGATGGTGCTGCCGGTCGTCATTTTCGCCGTCGCGCTCTATGGCGTGTTCTTGCGGCTGCATCTCAACGGCACGCTGGTCGGCTTCGTGCTCGCCCATCTCGTCGTCGCGCTGCCGTTCGCCATCATCGCGATCGGCAATGCGCTGGAGCGGTTCGACGTCGCCATCGAGGACGCCGCGGTGCTGTGCGGCGCGAGCCGGACGCAGGCGCGGCTGCGCGTCACCCTGCCCGCCATCCGGCTCGGGTTGTTCGCTGCGGCGCTGTTTTCGTTCCTGGCGTCGTGGGACGAGGTCGTGGTCGCGATCTTCATGGCGAGCCCGGATTTGCAGACGCTTCCGGTCAAGATCTTCACCAGCCTGAGGCAGGATCTCTCGCCGGTCATTGCGGCGGTTTCGTCGTGCCTCGTCGTGCTGACGGCGCTGCTGATGGGGGCTGCCGCGCTGCTGCGGCGAGGCCGCCCGACATGACGGCGCCGTTTCTCTCGATATGCGGCGTCTGCAAACGGTTTGGCGACGTCGCCGCGGTCGACAACATCTCGCTCGACGTCGACGAGGGCGAGTTCGTGACCTTCCTCGGCCCCTCGGGCTCAGGCAAGAGCACGGCGCTTTATATGATCGCCGGCTTCGAGGACCCAAGCGCGGGCGATATCCTGCTGCGCGGCGCCTCGCTCGTTCCGGTCTCGCCCGACAAGCGCGGAATCGGCATGGTGTTCCAGCGCTACACGCTGTTTCCCCATCTCAGCGTCGCCGACAATATCGGATTTCCCTTGCGCGTTCGGGGCTGCGCGCGAGCTGAGATCACCGCCAAGGTCGCCGACATGCTGCGCCTCGTGCGGCTCGAGAAATTCGCGCATCGGATGCCGCACAAGCTCTCCGGCGGCCAGCAGCAGCGCGTCGCGCTCGCGCGCGCGCTCGCTTACGATCCGCCGCTGTTGCTGATGGACGAGCCGCTGTCGGCGCTCGACAAGAAGCTGCGCGAGGAGATCCAGTTCGAGATCAAGCGCATCCACAACGAGACCGGCGTGACGATTCTCTATGTCACGCACGACCAGGAGGAAGCGTTGCGGCTCTCCGACCGCGTGGCTTTGTTCAACCACGGCGCCATCGAACAGGTCGGCTCGGGCCGCGATCTCTACGAGCGGCCCGCGACCCGCTTCGTCGCCGACTTCATCGGCAACTCCAGCTTCTTGCGCGCGACGCTGGAGCGTCGCGACGGCGCTTGCGGCCGTGTCGAGTTTCCCGACGGCTCGGGGCTCGACGGCGTCGCCCTCGTCGGCGAGATCGCGGCCGGCGCGGGCGTCGCGGTGATGCTGCGGCCGGATCACGTCCACCTTGCGCCGGACGCGGAAGGCGCGCTCGGCGCCCGGGTCGTCGCCACGACCTATCTCGGCGATTGTCTGCATGTCGTCGCCGCGACCTCGTGGGGACAGACGATCGACGCGCGCGTGCCGCTTGGGGCTTCCGACATGCGCCTGCCGGAAGTTGGCGAACGGATCGCGCTGCGCTGCGAGCCGAGCCGGGCGCGCGCTTTCGCGGGCGGCAAATGACGCCTGAGAGGAGTCCCGCCATGAACGCTCCCGTGCGCCGGCGCCCCGGCCGGGGCCTGCGCCCCGAACCCGCCGCGCCGACCGACGCGTTCCATCTGATCCACGCCGGCCGCCGCGCCGGCATTTCGATGCTCGACGACGGCGACATCGCGCGCATCCGCGCCCGCGCGCTCGACGTGCTGGAGAGCCACGGCGTCGTCATCCGCCACGCGCAGGGCCGCGCGGCGATGTTGCGGGCGGGGGCCCACGAAGGCGCCGACGAGGATCGGGTGCGCCTGCCGCGCGAGCTGGTCGAGCAGGCACTGCGCGAAACGCCAAAATCGGCCGTGCTCTGCGGCAAGCGCCCCTCGCGCGACCTGAGCCTGCCGCGCGGCGACGGCGGCTTCGTCATGCGCACCGGCACCGGCGCGCACGGCTACGTCGACCCCGAGACCGGCGCCTATCGCAACCTGCATCTGAACGATGTGCCGACGATGGCGGCGGTGGCCAATCATCTCGATCAGGTCGGCTTCATCGCCCATCCGTTCGTGCATGGCGTCCCGGAGCTGACCTCCGACATCCACGGCTACGCGGCGATGCTGGCGCATACCGACAAGCATTGCTGGATCCAGCCCTACAACACGGAGAACGTCGAGTTCCTGATGAAGCTGACGGTCCTCGCCGCCGGCGGCGAGGCGGCGTTGCGCGCGCGGCCGATCGCGAGCTGCATCGTATGTTCGTTCACCCCGCTCGAATTCAAGGTGATGGACACCGAGGCGATGATCCAGAGCGGCCGCTACGGTCTGCCGATCCACGCCTGCAGCCTGCCGTCCGCCGGGGGGACAGCGCCGGTCACCTGCGCCGGCATGGTGGCGATGGCGGCGGCGGAGATCGTCGCCATGGTGACGAAGGCGCATGTGCTGGCGCCGGGCATCCCTGTTATCGCCACGCCGCTGATGTTCACGCTCGACATGCGCACCGGCCGGGCGCTGCAATCCTGCGTCGAGTCGCTGCAATCGGCGGCGATGGCGATAGAGTTCATGAAACGGGGCTTGGGCCTTCTCGCCCACAGTTACGGCTCTGGCTCGGACACGCCCGACGTCGACGCGCAATCGATGGCCGAGCGCACGCTGATCGGCCAGACAGTCGCGCTCGCCGGCGCCGACATTCTCGGCGGCGTCGGCCAGCTCGAATGCGCCACCGTGTTCAGCCCCGTCCAGGCGGTGCTCGACAATGAGCTCGGCGGCATGATCCGCCGCTTCGTCGCCCGCCCGGAAGTGAGCGACGAGGCGATGAACTGGCGGGAGCTGGCGGCAAAACCGGCCGGCGCGCATTTCCTCGACAGCGCGCATACGCTGAAGAACTGCCGCACCCAGTTCGCGCCGCAAGTGTTCATCCGCGACAACCGCGACGGCTACGAGGCCAGCGGGCGGCGCACGACCCTCGACGCCGCGCGCGAACTCTGCCTCGACCTCATCAAGCGCCCGCCGCTGGAGGGGCTGCCGCGCGAGGACACCGTCAGGGAAATGGCCGCAGTCGTGGCGGCCGCCGACCGCTACATCCTCGACCCCGCGACGGCGCAGCGCAGGTCGCAGTCGCGAGTCTAGGCCTTGCGACATTGCGAGGCTTGCTCCGGCCGGCCGGCGTGGTAGCTGAAGCGCATGCTTTGCCCCTGCGGCTCCGACCGATCCTACGAGACCTGCTGCGGCCCGTTCCACAGCTCAGCGCTGCAGCCGCCGACGGCGCAAGCGCTCATGCGGTCGCGCTACGCAGCCTATGTGCGCAAGGACATCGACTATATCGCGCGCACTACGGCGCCGGAATCGCTCGACGATTTCGACCGCGGCGCGGCCGAGAGTTGGGCGGAGCAGACGACCTGGCTCGGGCTGCAAATCGTACGCGCCGAGCGCGGCGAAGCCGGGGACGACGACGGCGTCGTCGAGTTCGTCGCGACCCATCAGACCGGCGGACGGATCGTGGAGCATCGTGAGCGCTCGGTGTTCCGTAAGTCGGGCGACGACCGGTGGCTGTTCGTGCGCGGAGCGCCGCCCGAGCAGGCGAAGGTCGGGCGCAACGACCCTTGTCCCTGCGGCAGCGGCAAGAAATTCAAGAAATGCTGCGGGGCCTGAGGCTCGCACGGTCGCGCGTCAGGACAGCAACTCCAGCTCCTCGCGGGCGTCGGCCTCGCTCTGCCGCGAGGCGTTGACGCTCAGTGCCACGCAACGGATCTCAAGCGCGACGCCCTCGCCCCAGCCGCAATGCGCGCCGTCGCAGACCACGACGCGCGCGGTGTCGAGCGCCTCCACGACATAGCCGGCGAAACGGAATAGCTCGCGAAGTCGCCACGGCTCGCGGGCGACACCGAGCGACGTCACGCGCCTCAATCGTCCTTCATCGCATCGCGCGGCGCCGGCCCGTCGTAGGCCTTGCGCAATGTCGGGGCCGCGAGCATGGCCAGCACGAAGACGCCGGTGGCCAGCTTGAGATCGCCCGAAGGCAGCCCGACGACCAGCAATATCGAGATCAGCTGATAGTAGATCAACGTCCCCGCGAAGGGGGCGAGAAGCTGGCGCACCGGCGTCGACTTGCCGACGATCGCCTCGCCGATCATCAGCGCCGCCAGTCCGTTGATGAGAATGCCCATCCCCATATTGACGTCGGCGAAGCCCTGCGCTTGCGTCATGATCGCGCCCGACAACGCGGAAAATCCGCCGGCGAGGCCGACGCCGGTCACGGTCATCCGCCACACATCGATGCCGTTGGCCTCCGCCATGTCAGGGTTGGCGCCCACGGCGCGCATCGCCGTGCCGCGCTCGGTGAGGAAATAGACGCGCAGCGCCACGAACACGGCCGTCGCCACGAGGCCGGCGATCAGGATCTTCGCATAGGGGCCGGTCAGCGCCGACGGGGCGTAGTCGTAGATCGTGTCGATGTTGAAGACCGGAAGATTGGAGCGGCCGAGCAAGCGCAGGTTGACGCTGTACAGCATGGTCATCATCAGGATGCCGGCGAGCAGCGAATGGATGCGGAACCTGAGATGAATGAACGCGGTGCAGCATCCGGCGAGGAAGCCCGCCAGCATGGCGACGAGCGCGGCGAGGAACGGATTGAGGCCGGCGGCCAGAGACAGGGCGCAGACGCAGCCGCCGAGCGGATAGGCGCCCTCGCTGGTGAGGTCGGGAAAGCCCAGGATGCGGAACGGGATCATGATCGCCAGCACCACGAAGCTCAGGATCAGGCTCTGCGCGACCGTGACGGGAATCAGCGCCAGGAAGCTGGCGAACATCGACATCAGCATTCAGATATCCAGCATCATGCGGTCGGTCTGAATCGCGAAATGCGCGACCAGATCCTGCACGGTGGCGCGCCGCTTTTCGTCGCCGGACAATTCGAAGCGGACCCGGCCGGCGTCGAGCATGATCACCTTGTTGCCGTAGTTGACCGCGTGCCGCATGTTGTGCGTGACCATCAATGTCGTGAGCTTCAGCGCGGTGACGGCGCGAATGGTCGCGTCCATCACGAGATCGGCGGTGCGCGGATCGAGCGCAGCGGTGTGCTCGTCGAGCAGCAGGATGTCGGGCGCGCCGCTCACCGCCATGACCAGCGACAGCGATTGCCGCTGCCCGCCCGAAAGCGTCGACACGACCGTGTCGAGCCGATCCTCGAGGCCGAGATGGAGATAGGACAATTGCTCGCGATAGGCCTCGCGCCGCGCTTTGGTCAGCCCGCGCCGCAGTTTCGCAGGGCGGTGGCGCAACTCCGCCAGCAGCATGTTCTCGGCGATCGTCATCGGCGCCGCCGTGCCCTTCATCGGGTCCTGGAACACGCGCGCCACATAGGGCGCGCGCTTGTGGACGGCAATTGCGGTGACGTCCTTGCCGTTGATCGCGACCCGCCCCGAGTCGAGCCTCAGCGCGCCGGAGACGGCGTTCAGCAGCGTGCTCTTACCCGCGCCGTTGCTGCCGATGACAACGGCGAAGTCGCTGGGGTCCAGCCTGACGCTCAAACCGTCGAGCGCGATCTTTTCGTCCGGCTGGCCGCGATGAAACGTGCGGCGCGCCTGTTGCACTTCGAGCACGACCCCTCCGTCGCGAACAGGGAGGCGGGCTCCCTCGCCTCATATCAATCGACTATGCAGCCGCAGTTCGCCAGCGCGGCGGGGATGGTCAGGCCGAACGCGGCCGACGCTTTCTTGGAGATCGTCGCTGCGTGGTCCTCGTAGGCCGGCTTCGACACCGCGATGGCGGCGGGCTTTTCGCCCTTGAGGATGCGCACCCCGATCCTGCCGGCGTTGCGGCCGACCTTGTCGAAGCTCATCGCGAAGCTGGCGGGCACGATGTCCTTCTTCACTGGACCTTCGTCCGCGTTGACGATCGGAATCTTCGCCTGGAGCGCGGCGGAAGCGACGGCGCCGATCGCCGGTTGGATGAGGTTGGAGTCGGGAACGTAGATCACGTCCGCCCGGCCGGCGAGCGAGGCGACGCGCTGCTGGATATCGTTGGCGTTGTCGATGCCGACCGCGACGACGGTAAATCCCTGCGCCGGCGCGAGCTCCTTCATTTTGGCCAGCATCGCGACGTCGTTGGCTTCGCCCGGATTGTAGGGAACGCCGATCGCCTTGGCGCCGGGCAGCAGCTTGCGCGCGAAGGCGATCGTGGCCGCGAAATCCTGCATGTCGGACGCGCCGGTCATGTTGTCGGAGCCCTTGTCCCAGGAAGGCACGAGCCCGGCCGCGACCGGATCGGTCACCGCCGCGAACACCATGGGAACGCCGCTCTTGCCGAGCATGTTCTTGGCCATCTGCGCGACCGGCGTGGTGACGGCGAGGATGAGGCTCGGCCTCGAGGCCTGGATCTTGGCCAGCATCTGCGGCACGAGCGTCGCGTCGAAATTGACGTGATCGACGGTCATGACGAAATCGGCGCCTTCCTTGTAGCCCGCCGCCAGGATTTCGGCCTTGAAGCCGTCGACGGCGGCGTTGAGCTGCGGATGATCGCCGAATTTCGCCACCGCGATGCGGATCGGCTCGGCCGCCAGCGCCACGCCGGACGCCAATACGGCCAGCGCCGCCGCCAATGCGCCCTTGAGGAACTGTTTCCGGTTCATGTGCGCAGTCTCTCTGTTCTTCGAAATTGTTGTTGTCGGATAGACGGTTAAAGTCAGCCGCGAGCTGTTTAACATAGATTTCCGGACCGCAAAGCTTCGCACACGTGTTGTTAGACTTCCTCCGACGCGGCGATATGGCGCACGCGCGGCGAAGGGCGGACGCATGAAGGTCGCCATCAGCGAAGCCTTCGCCGGCTCGCCCTGGACAGGGCTCGCCCGATGAGCGCAATAGCGGCGAGCCCATGTCGGGGCGGTGATCGTTGGAATGGCTTCGGAGCGAAATCGAAATCGGGCGCTGCCGCCGCTGATCGCGCTGCGCGCCTTCGAGGCTTTGGGCGCCACGGGCAGCGTCAAAGCCGCGGCCGAAGCGCTTGGCGTTTCGCCGACGGTCGTGTCGCGCCATATCGACAATCTCGAGGAGCGGCTCGGCGTTGAGCTCGTCGAGCGCAAGGGCCGCTCGGTCGGCTTGACGGAAGTCGGCGCCCGGTTCCACGCCGAGATCGCCAAGGCGTTCGATCAGATCGCCAGGGCGACGGAGGATCTCGTCAAGCCGAAGTCGGCGCCGTTGCGGCTCTCCTGCTGGCCGGGGCTCGCGGTGATGCGGCTGTTGCCGCGGCTGCCCGAACTCGAGGCGCAGTTGCCCGGCTATTCCATCCACCTGCAGCCGACAACGGCGCAACTCGATCTCAGGCGCGGCGAGATCGACGCCGAAATCAGCTACCGGATCGGCGAACGCCTGACGCGCCCCGGCGTCGTCGAAGCGGAATTGTGCCGTCCCAGGGTCATGCCGGTCGCCAGCCCGAGCGCGATCGGGCGGCTCGGGCGCCCGGCGTCCGACATCGGCCTCATCTACGAACTGCCATGGATTCACGAACTCTCCGGTGACGAGTGGCGCCTGTTCCTCGAAGCGGCGGGGCTGCCGATCGACGCCCGGGCGGAACAGCGTCTCGAAGGCGTGCGGCTGTGGCACGCCCATCTCGCCATCGGGGCGGCGCGGCTTGGCCAGGGGGTCGCGCTCGCCAACGAACTGCTGGTCGAAGACGATCTCGCCGACGGGCGGCTGGTCGAGGTCGGCGCGACCGACGTGCGGCTCGCCAGCTACGATCTGGCGATGCGAGCCGACGCCGCCGGCGAGGCGCCCATGCGCGCGCTCGTCGCCTGGCTCGACCGTGCGCTGCGGCTGACCCGACCGTTGCGAAAAACGAACGGATCGCATGCAAATTAACTGATTGTGTTTGCGCCCCGGCTCGCGCTTTCTCCCGCGCGTTCGTCAGGGAGGTAAAGCATGAGCGCCGCCACCAACGCCGATTGGCTCGCCCGCCGCACCGCCGCCGTCGCCCGCGGCATCGGCCACACGACCGGCGTGTTCACTCAGCGCGCCGAGAACGCGGAGCTGTGGGACATCGAGGGCAAGCGCTACATCGATTTCGCCGGCGGCATCGCCGTGCTCAACACCGGCCACCGTCACCCCAAGGTCATGGCCGCCGTGCAGGCGCAGATGGAGCGCTTCACCCACACCTGTTTCCAGGTGACGCTGTACGATTCCTACGTCGAACTCTGCGAGCGCCTCAACGCCCTTGCGCCGATCGCCGGCCCGGTGAAATCGGCGCTGTATTCGACCGGCGCTGAGGCGACCGAGAACGCGATCAAGATCGCCCGCGCCGCCACCGGGCGCGCCGGCGTCATCGCCTTCACCGGCGCCTTCCACGGCCGCTCCCTCTTCGCCATGAACATGACCGGCAAGGTCGCGCCGTACAAGAAGGGCTTCGGCCCGGCGCCGGCGGAGATGTACCACGTGCCGTTCCCGATCCCGCAGTTCGGCGTCACGGCTGAGGATTCGCTCAAGCACCTGCGCTTCCTGTTCAAGGCCGACATCGACCCGGCGCGCGTCGCGGCGATCATCATCGAGCCGGTGCAGGGCGAGGGCGGCTTCCACATGGCGCCGCCGGAGCTGATGACGGGCCTGCGCCGCATCTGCGACGAGCACGGCATCGTGCTGGTCGCCGACGAGGTGCAGACCGGCTACGGCCGCACCGGGAAGATGTTCGCGATGGAGCATTTCGACGTCGAACCGGACCTGATCTGCGTCGCCAAGAGCCTGGCGGGCGGCTTCCCGCTGTCGGGCGTGATCGGTCGCGCCGCGATCATGGACGCCTCGGAGCCGGGCGGGCTCGGCGGCACCTACGCCGGCAACCCGCTGGCCTGCGCGGCGGCGCTCGCCGTGCTCGACGTGTTCGAGGAGGAGAAGCTCGTGCAGCGCGCCAATGTCCTCGGCGCCAGGCTGAAGGCGCGACTGGAGACGATGGCGCGATCCAATACGCTGCTGCCGATGGCGGCCATCCGCGGCCCCGGCGCGATGGTGGCGTTCGATATCGTCAAGGAGCGCGGAACGGAGGAAGCGGACGCGGAGGCGACCAAAAAGGTCGTGGCGCGGGCGACCCAGCTCGGGCTCATTCTGCTGTCTTGCGGCGTCAACGGCAACACGATCCGTATCCTGACGCCGCTCACGGCGCCCGAGGGGATCGTCGACGAGGGGCTTGACCTGCTCGAAGCCGCGTTGCAGGCCTGAGCGCAAAACAGCCCGAGGAGACGACCCGATGACCGTCCGTCCGCTGACCTTGAAGGACCCTTCGCTGCTGAAGGACAAATGCTACGTCGCCGGCGAGTGGGTCGGCGGCGCCGAGCGCATCGCCGTGACCAACCCGGTCGACGACAGCGTCGTCGGCTATGTGCCGAAACTCGGCGCGGCTGAGACCCGTCGCGCCCTCGAGGCGGCGGAAACCGCGCAGAAAGCCTGGGCGAAGAAGCCGGCCAAGGAGCGCGCCGGAATCTTGCGCAAGTGGTTCGACTTGATGATGGCGAACCAGGAAGATCTGGCGCAGATCATGACCGCCGAGCAGGGCAAGCCGCTGGCGGAATCGCGCGGCGAGATCGCCTATGGCGCGTCGTTCGTCGAGTTCTTCGCGGAAGAGGGCAAGCGCATCTATGGCGAGACCATCCCCTCGCCGTGGCCGACCGCGCGCATGGTGGTGATCAAGCAGCCGCTCGGCGTCGTCGCCGCGATCACGCCGTGGAATTTTCCCAACGCCATGATCACCCGCAAGGCCGGGCCGGCGCTCGCCGCCGGATGCGCCTTTGTCTGCAAGCCCGCCGCCGAGACGCCGCTCTCCGCGCTGGCGCTGGCCGAACTCGCCGAGCGGGCCGGAATTCCCGCCGGCGTGTTCTCGATCCTGACCGGCAAATCGGGCGAGATCGGGGTTGAGATGACCTCGAACCCGATCGTGCGCGGCCTGACCTTCACCGGCTCGACCGAGATCGGCCGGCTGCTCTATGCGCAATGCGCGCCGACGATCAAGAAGCTCGGGCTCGAACTCGGCGGCAATGCGCCGTTCATCGTGTTCGACGACGCCGACCTCGACGCGGCGGTTCAGGGCGCGATGGCGTCCAAATACCGCAACGCCGGGCAGACCTGCGTCTGCGCCAACCGGCTGCTGGTGCAGGAGGGCGTCTATGACGCCTTCGCCGCCAAGCTCGCGGAAGCTGTGGCGAAGCTCAAGGTTGGCGATGGCGCGGAAGCAGGGGTCACCACCGGCCCGCTGATCAACCGCGCCGCGGTCGCCAAGGTCGAGGAGCATATCGCCGACGCGCTGGCCAAGGGCGCGAAGCTCGCTCTCGGCGGCAAGCCGCTCGGCGGCAATTTCTTCGAGCCGACGCTGTTGACCGGCGTCACGACGGAGATGAAAGTCGCACGCGAAGAAACCTTCGGCCCGGTAGCGCCGCTGTTCCATTTCTCGACGGAGGAGCAGGCGATCGCGATGGCCAACGCCACCGAGTTCGGGCTCGCCTGCTATTTCTACGCCCGCGACATCGGCCGGGTGTGGCGCGTCGCTGAGGGCCTCGAATACGGCATGGTCGGCATCAACGAAGGCATCATCTCGACCGCGGAGGCGCCGTTCGGCGGCGTCAAGGAGAGCGGCCTCGGGCGCGAGGGCTCGCATCACGGCGTCGAAGAATATCTAGAGATGAAATATCTGCTGATGGGCGGGCTCGGAAAGTAAGTCGGTCCGACATCCGGGCCTGAGGGGGGAGCAGAAATGGCCGCGAAAGACTCGACGCTGGTGAGTTTTCGCCATGTGTCGAAGACTTACGACGGCGAGCAACTGGTCGTGCGCGACCTCAACCTCGACATCCGCCCCGGCGAGTTCCTCACCATGCTCGGGCCTTCCGGCTCGGGCAAGACCACGTCGCTGATGATGCTGGCGGGTTTCGAGACCCCGACCGAAGGCGAGATCCTGCTTGACGGGCGCGAGCTCGGCTCGACGCCGCCGCACAAGCGCAACATCGGCATGGTGTTCCAGAACTACGCGCTGTTCCCGCACATGAGCGTCGCCGAGAACGTCGCGTTTCCGCTGTCGGTGCGCGGCGTCAGCAAGGCCGATCAGCGCCAGCGCGCGCTGGCGGCGCTGTCGATGGTCAAGCTCGACCGCTACGGCGCGCGCAAACCCGCGCAGCTCTCGGGCGGCCAGCAGCAGCGCGTGGCGCTCGCCCGCGCGCTGGTGTTCGAGCCGAAAATCGTGCTGATGGACGAGCCGCTCGGCGCGCTCGACAAGCAGCTGCGCGAGCACATGCAGCTCGAGATCAAACATCTGCACCAGCGCCTCGGCGTCACCGTGGTTTATGTGACGCACGACCAGAGCGAGGCGTTGACGATGTCGGATCGCATCGCCGTGTTCAACGACGGCGTGGTGCAGCAGCTCGATACGCCCTCGGGCCTCTACGACAGTCCGCACAACAGCTTTGTCGCTGGCTTCATCGGCGAGAACAACAAGTTGCACGGCGTCGTCGAGGCGCTGGAAGACCGCGGACTGTGCCGTGTGCGGCTGGCGAGCGGCGAACTTCTGCAGGCGCGCGCCGTCAATGTCGCCGGCGCCGGCGCGCAGACTACCGTCTCGTTCCGGCCCGAGAAGATCGACGTCGGCGGCCAGCAGCAGCTGCACGCCAACCGCCTGCATGGCAAGCTGCTGGAGACGATCTATCACGGCGACCACTGCCGCCTTCGGGTGGCTGTCGCCGGCAACAACGAATTCATGGTCAAGATGCGCTTCCGTGGCGAGCGGCCGATGCCGAGCGCGGGCGAAGCGCTGGAACTCGCCTTCCATGCGCAGGACTGTCTTGCGCTGGATCCCGTGAAGCAAGTTTGAGGGAGAGCAACGATGAAACTGAAAACGGTTCTGCTGGCGGCCTCGGCGCTGGCCTTGGTAACTGGGAGCGCGCTGGCGCGCGATCTGACTGTGGTCTCCTGGGGCGGCGCCTATCAGGACGCGCAAAAGAAGGTCTATTTCGCGCCGTTCACGGCGGCGACCAAGATCCCGCTGGTTGATGAACCCTGGGACGGCGGCGTCGGCACGTTGCGCGCCAAGGTTCAGTCCGGCAAGGCCGACTGGGACGTGGTGCAGGTCGAGAGCGACGAACTCGCGGTCGGCTGCGAGGAGGGGCTTTATGAGAAGCTCGATTGGTCGAAGATCGGCGGCAAGGACGCCTATATCCCGGCGGCCGTCAACGATTGCGGCGTCGGCGCGATCTTCTACGATTTCGTGCTCGGCTACGACAAGGACAAGCTCAAGGTCGCGCCCGCGAACTGGGTCGACTTTTTCGACCTGAAGAAGTACCCCGGCAAGCGCGCGCTGCGCAACGGCCCGAAGACGACACTCGAGATCGCGCTGATGGGCGACGGCGTCGCGCCGGAGGACGTCTACAAGCTGCTCGCCACGCCCGCAGGCGTCGACCGCGCCTTCAAGAAGCTCGACACGATCAAGAGCGAACTGATCTTCTGGAAGTCGGGCGCGCAGCCGCCGCAACTGCTCGCGTCCGGCGAAGTGGCGCTGACCTCGGTCTATAACGGCCGCATCGACGCCGCCAATCGCAACGACAAGCGCAACTTCGGCATGACGTGGAACGGCGCGCTCTATACGATGGACTCCTGGGTCATACTGAAGGCCTCGCCGAATCTCGACGCCGCGTACAAATTCCTCGATTTCGTCGGCAAGCCGGAGATCGAAGCCAAGCTGCCCGACGCCATCGCCTACGGCGTGCCGAACAGACAAGCCAACGCGCTGGTCACGCCCGCGCGGCTCGAAGTGCTCGGCACGGCGCCGCAGAACATCGCCAATGCAGTTCCGATCGACGTCGCGTTCTGGTTGGAGAACTCGGATCGTCTGACCGAGCGCTTCAACCAGTGGGCGGCGCAGAAGTAGGCTGCGGCTCCGCGCCCTCTCCCGCGCGCGGGAGAGGGTCCGCCGTCAACCAAGTTGGATCGGCCGCGTCGTCATTCCAGCGAAAGCGGGAATTAGCGGCGACTGACGTTGGCTCCCCCTGGATCCCTAAGCTTCCGCGGGGATGACAAGCTCAAACCGCCCGCCGCCCTCTCCCATACGCGGGAGAGAAAGCGTCTCGCCCCGCGAAGGTTGATCGCCGTGTCCCGCGCCTCCGACCTCAAGTCGCAACTCGCACGCGCGGAGCGTCGCCGGCGCTGGCGCGCGTTCGCATTGGTGGCGCCGCTGTTCGTCTATCTCCTGGTGATCTTCGTCATCCCTATCGGCTCGATGATGTTGCGCAGCGTGCATGACGTCGAACTGCGCGACGCCTGGCCGCGCGTTTCGGCGGCGCTCGACGGCTGGGCCGATCGCACGAAGGCCCCGGAGGAAGCCGTGTTCGCCGCGCTGGCGACCGACATGAAGGCGGCCAAGGCTTCAGGAACCCAAGCCGTCCCGGCGCGTCGCCTCAACTACGCAATCGAGGGCGGTCGGTCGCTGGTGTTTTCAACCGTGCGCAAGCTGCCAGACTCCGCCGAGAGGTGGACGGACGCGTTCCTCGCCGCCGATGCGCGCTGGGGCGAGCCGGAGACCTGGAACGCGATAGATCAGGCGCGCGGCCCGGCGACCTCGTTCTTCCTGCTCGCCGCGGCGGATCGGGTCAAACACGCCGACGGATCGATCGCGCTCACCGAAGAGAACCGGCGCATCTATCTGTCCGTGCTCGCTCGCACTTTTCAAGTGAGCGCGATCGTCACCTTGCTCTGTCTGCTGCTCGCCTTTCCCGTCGCCTATCTGCTCGCCACCCAGCCGCCGGCGCGGGCCAATCTGCTGATGATCCTGGTGCTGCTGCCGTTCTGGACCTCGCTGCTGGTGCGCACGGCGGCCTGGATCGTGGTCTTGCAGGAGCACGGCCTCGTCAACAATGCGCTCGTCTCGCTAGGTCTCATCTCCGAGCCGCTTCAACTCATCTACAATCGCACCGGCGTCTACGTGGCGATGACGCATGTGCTGCTGCCGTTTGCGGTTCTGCCGCTGTATTCCGTGATGAAGGGCGTCAAGCCGATCTACATGCGCGCAGCGATGTCGCTGGGCGCGCGGCCAACCGTGGCTTTCCTGCGCGTCTATCTGCCGCTCACGGCGCCCGGCCTGGCGGCGGGCGGGTTGCTCGTCTTCATCCTCGCGCTCGGCTACTACATCACGCCCGAACTGATCGGCGGCGCGGCCGATCAGATGCTGTCGCATTTCATCGCCTACTATACCTCCGACACCGTCAACTGGGGCATGGCCTCGGCGCTCGGCGCGCTGCTGCTGGCCGCGACGCTGGCGCTCTATGCAGTCTACAACAGGCTCGTCGGTCCCGGCGGCGTGAGGATGGGTTGAGATGGCGAGCGCAGCCCGACGCACTACGGAAGAGAAGCTCTGGATCGCCGTCCTCTGGGGCGCCTCCGTCGCGGTGTTCTTCTTTCTTGTCGCGCCGATCCTGGCGATTGTGCCGCTGTCGTTCAACTCGCGCGAATTCCTCACCTATCCGCTGAGCGGCTTTTCCTTGCGATGGTACGAGCAGTTCTTCGCCAGCGCCGAATGGATGCACGCTTTCGAAAACAGCTTCATCATCGGCTCCGCCTCGACGCTGCTCGCGACCGCGCTTGGCACGCTCGCCGCGCTCGGCCTGACGGAGGCGAATTTCCGCGGCAAGGGCCTCGTGATGGCGATCCTGTTGTCGCCGATGATCGTGCCCGTGATCATCGTCGCCGTCGGGTTCTATTTCTTCTTCGCGCCGCTCGGCCTCACGGGAACCTATCTCGGGCTCATTCTCGCGCATACGGCGCTCGGCGCGCCCTTCGTCGTCGTCACCGTCATGGCGACTTTACAGGGTTTTGATGCGAGCCTGATGCGCGCATCCGCCAGCCTGGGCGCCGGACCGGTGACGACATTCTTCCGCGTGGTGCTGCCGTTGATTGGACCGGGCGTGGCTTCGGGGGCGCTATTCGCCTTCGCGACATCGTTCGACGAGGTCGTGGTCGTGCTGCTCGTCGCCGCGCCCGAGCAACGCACGCTGCCGCGCGAAATGTTCTCCGGCATCCGCGAAAACTTCTCGCCCGTCATCACCGCCGTGGCGACGGTCATGATCGCCGTCTCTATCGTGTTGCTGGTCGCGCTGGAGCTGTTGCGCCGCCGCGCGCAGGCGATGCAAGGAGTGAAGGCGTAGCGCCGACAAAGGCCCACGCCTCATCTCAGTTTGCGTTGTCCGAAGGTCGGTTGCACTTCCGGGATCGGCGGCATCTGCCAGGTTCCGGTGATGGGAATGCCGGTGTCGCGGTTGATCATCACTTCGATGACGGTCGGCGTGGAGGAGCGGATCGCCTCGGCGTAGGCGTCGCCGAACTGGTCGGGATGCTCGATGCGGATTCCGCGCCCGCCCATGGCGTCCGTCATCTTGGCGAAATCGGGATTCCACAGCTTGCCGGTGCGCTCGTTGACGAAGCTGGTGCCGAGTTCGCGCCCGTCGTGATAGGCCTTCTGCAGGTCGCGGATGGTGCCGATGGCGTAGTTGTTGTGCAGCACCCACACGGCCGGCAGGTTGTATTCGGCCGCCGTCGCGATCACGTGCGGCATCATCGAGAAGCCGCCGTCGCCGCATATGGTCACGCAAGGCGAATTCGGCCGCGCCAGCCGCGCGCCGAGCACGCCGGCGACGCCGAAGCCCATCGCCGCAAAGCCTCCGGCGGTCATATGGTTGCCGGGTATCCTGGTCTTCCAGTACTGCTCCGACCACACCTGACAATTGCCGACGTCGTCAACCATGACGGTTTCCGGCGGGGAGATGCGGTTCATCTCCGCCATCAAACGCCGCGGCTCGATTGGCACGTCGCCGGAGCGCTCGAACGGCGCGCAGAAGTTGCGCCAATCCATGCGCCAGCCTTCGATCTCGCGCCTCCACGCGTCGCCATACGAGTGTCGCGCGCCTTTCGCCCGTGCGATGCGCAACGCCTGGGCGAGGAAGGTCTTGGCGTCGCCCACCATGCCGATCTCGACCGGCAGGTTGCGGCCGATCTCCTGCGGGTCGATGTCGACTTGGATGAGTTTGGTTGGCGGCACGTTGTAGACGTAGCCCTTGAGCCACGATCCCGTATGCAGATCGTTGAAGCGCGCGCCGATGGCGAGGATGACGTCGGCGTTGCGCGCCGCCTCGGTCGCCGGAAACTCGCCCCACACGCCGGCGACGCCCAGATGCAGGCGGTGATCGTGCGGCAGGGCGCCCTTGCCCATGAAGGACGTGTAGACAGGGATGTCGAGTTGCTCGGCCAAGGCTCGCAGTTCGTCGTAGGCGCGGCTCACCCGCACGCCACCGCCCGCCAGAATGAGCGGCCGCTGCGATCCCGTGAGCAGGCTCAGCGCCCGCTCGACCGTCTCGTCGGCCACCGTGGTGCGCCAGTTGAGCGGCTGCCCTTGCACGCCCGGATCCGGCGTCGTGACCGGGGCGGTGCGCATATAGAGATCGTAGGGAATATCGAGATGCACCGGTCCCGGGCGTCCGGTCCGCATTAGCGAGAACGAGTCCGGCAGCGCCTTGACGAGGTCCTCCACCTTGCGAATGCGCCAGGATTTCTTGACGATTGGGGTGAACATCGCGGACATGTCGCCGTGATAGCGATAATCGTCCTGCAGCGCGCCGGATTCCGCTTGGGTGGTGGGAACGTTGCCGGTGATGACGAGGAACCCGGAATTGTCGTAATACGCATTGGCGACCGAGATCATCAAATTCATCGGTCCCGGCCCGGTCGAGGCGTAGACCGCGAGGGGCTGGCCGGTCAAACGATAGTACACGTCGGCCATGAACCCCGCAGTTTGCTCGATGCGTGGGGAAATGTGCTTGATCTTATCCGTGACCTTATAGACGCCGTCGAGCAGCCCGATCGCGCCATGGCCGGCATAGCCCAGAATATAAGGCACGCGCTCTTTGACCAGATACTCCGCAATGATGTCCGTGCCCCGCATCTCGTTGCTAGCGCTGAGCGGCCGTGCGGAGGAATGGCTCGTCCCGCCGCCGCCGAAGGACGACGGGCTGCTGTAGCTCGAATAAGAAGGCGAGCGCGTCGAGTAACTTTCGTAAGCGCGTGTTTCGGCCATAGGCGCGTTCCTCCCCCCGCTGCGTTGCTCCCCGACCTTCGTCGGATGAACGTTGTATCGTAAACAATACCTCAATCCAGTTTTGCGTCCACCGCCGGGGCCGGTGCGGCGCGCCTCGCGGAGAGACAAACTCCCGCATGAAGCAGCTTGTCGAAACGCTTTTTGCAGCAGTACACGCGCGTGCGCGAGGGGCAGCCTTTGAAAAAGTAGGGGTGGCTAGTAGAAATAAGCAGGCACGCAGTCAGCGATCCGGCTTACGGAGCCGCTGCATTCTTCCCACACTACCGAACCTAACCGGCCGTTGGCACTAGTGATCGGCTGAAAATATGTTCCCAACTTTCACGACGCATGTGTAAGAGTCGATAGTCCGAGAAATCAACTCGATCGGCTTGTTCGTATTTGGGTCGAAGCCAGTGAGCTGACCACTTGCATCTGGTTTGTAAACCTCAGAGAATGTGCAACTGTCGCGAGTCGGGCTTATGACGATAGTTTGTATGTCGAAGCCACGAGTCAACTTGTAGATACGGGTAAGCTGATTATTCAGGATGGTGGTCGCTACCATCTGCCCCGGAAGATAGGTCCTCGCGTTACCGAACTTTGTGACGCTGGATCCCCAATGGTTAATAAAACCACCATATTCGAAAATATGACCACCAAGTCCTATATACATTCGGGTACCGCGATTCTCGCCGCTTGACGTGTGCGTCACTCCATCTCGGCGAAAAGTTGATACGGTAGACCAGTGGATGTCGATCGAGAGGCCCTTGAACTCGCCTGCGTCTTTCGCGAGTCCAGAAGATGAGATAACGAACGAAATAACGGCAAACGCGCAATGCAATATTCGCGGCATCACTCCCTCACTCCCTCATTACAGTCTCATCTCGTTTATCGCGTGAACTGTAAAATTGCAGCGCTGATCGGCAATCGTACGCGGCGATTAGGGCCTGCATTGGGGCCGTTGAAGGTCTAAAATGGACTAATTCAAAAAAATCAACCCCTTACGCCGCTACCTTGGCGGAAGCGGTGAGATTCGAACTCACGGTGGAGTCGCCCCCACGGCGGTTTTCAAGACCGCTGCCTTAAACCACTCGGCCACGCTTCCGCGCGCGCTTCTTTTGGCAGGTCGGCCAGGGTCTGTCCAGCGCGCGCCGCCCCCGCCCCGCGAATGGCGACCGCGCTCCTGGGCGTCAAAAGCTGCTTCGGCGTCTCAGGCTTCGTGCGCGACCGTGAAGCTGCAGCCGCAGCCCGATGCCCCCGACGAGGCCGCAAACCCGCGGCAGGAGGGCCTCGTTTGCGGAGCCGTCGTTCGCGACATCGCGCGCCCGGCGCGTCGCTCATCGCTCAACTCTCCGCCCGGGCGAAATGCCGCGCCAGCGCCTCGTTGACGCGGCTCGCCGCCTCCATGTGCGGCATGTGGCCGACGTCGTCGAGGCGGACGATCTCGACATATTCCGGCAGGCCGTGCACCGCTTCCGGGTTGAGGATCACGTCTTTCGTTCCCCAGACGACCAGCGTCGGCGCATGCCGCTTGTCGACCACCGCGCGATAGCTGCGAGCCTGCCGTCCTTCCGGCAACGCCGCGGCGGCGATGGTCTTCAACGCCGCCTGCGCACCCTCGAGCCGCTTGAATTTCTGCACGCCCTCGATCATCGCCGCCGACACCAGCTCGGGATCGGCGAACAGCTTCTGCAGCGCCGCCCTCACGTCCTTGCGCTTTTCGGCCGCAACGAAGGCGTCGACGAACTCGCCGTTGACCGTGTCGCTCAACCCCGCCGGGGCGAGGCCGGCGATCGAGGCGACGCGTTCGGGATGGCGCGACAGCGCCTCGAACGCCGCCGCCGCGCCGAGCGAGTGGCCGACCAGATGGGCGCGGTTCGCCCCCACCTCGTCCATTAGCGCGACGACCGCGTCGGCGAGTTCGTCGACGTCGCCGCGCTCGATGGTCTTCTCCGACTTGCCGTGCCCGGGCAGGTCGATGGCGTAGACCGGACGTCCCGCCGCCAGCGCCTCGATGTTGAACAGCCAGTTGTCGGAATCGCCGCCGAAGCCGTGCACCAGCACGACGGGGATTCCGACATGATGGCCGCCCGCCACTTTGTAGGCGACCGCCCGGCCGCGATGGGCGAAGCGCACTTCCGAGATCCCGCCGCCTTGTTGATCGTCAGCCGCCTCGGCGACCGCGAAGCCGCCGACGAACGCGTCGATCTCGGCCTCGGGCGTCGAGGCCGGCGCCAGCACGGCGAGCAGCGCGCCAACCGGAAGCGTATCGCCGACCTTCGCCGCCAGACGCCGCACAAGTCCGCCCTTCGGGCTTTCAAACGCGTTGGCGATCTTGGTCGACTCGATGTCGGCGATCTCCTGACCCTTGGCGATCTCGTCGCCTTCCTTGACGAGCCACGCCGTGAGCGTGCCCTCCTCCATCGAGAGGCCCCACTTCGGCATGACGATCGGCTGGATCTCGGACATGGCGTTAGCCCCTCGCTGCGGCCCGCGCGGCCTCGAGGATGCGGGCGAGGTTGGGGATGTAGAGGTCCTCCAGCGCCGGCGAGAACGGCACCGGCGTATGCGGCGCGGTCACCGTCTTGATGGGCGCCTTCAGGTGTTTGAACGCCTCCTCCGCGACCAGCCGCGCCACGTCCGCCGCCATCGAGCAGCGCGGATGCGCTTCGTCGACGACAACCAGACGCCCCGTCTCCCTGACGCTGTCGAGGATGCTCTCGGTGTCGAGCGGCGAGGTCGTGCGCGGGTCGATCACGGTGGCGGCGATCCCCTCGCGCTTCAACTCGTCGGCGGCCTGGTTGGCGAGCCCGACCATGCGGCCGAACGCGACGATCGTGAGGTCGCCGCCGTCGCGCGTGATGTTGGCCTCGCCGAACGGGATCGTATAGCTCTCGTCGGGCACGTCGCCGGTTTCGTCATAGAGCGCCTTGTGCTCGAAGAAGATGACGGGATCGTCATCGCGGATGGCCTGGATCATCAGTCCTTTCGCCTCATAGGGCGAGGACGGCAGCACCACCTTCAGCCCGGGGATATGTGTGAACAGCGGATACAGGCACTGGCTGTGCTGCGAGGCGGCGCGCAAGCCCGCGCCGTACATGGTCCGGATCACCAGCGGCGTCACCGCCTTGCCGCCGAACATGTAGCGGAATTTGGCGGCTTGGTTGAAGATCTGGTCGAAGCACACGCCCATGAAATCGACGAACATCAGTTCGGCCACCGGCCGCAGTCCCGTCGCCGCGGCGCCGGCCGCAGCGCCGATGAAGGCGCTTTCGCTGATCGGCGTATCGAGCACGCGCTCGGGGCCGAACTCGGGCTGCAGGCCCTTGGTGACGCCGAGCACGCCGCCCCAGGCGTCCTTCTCGCCCGGCGCGCCAGCGCCGCCGGCGTTGTCCTCGCCCATCACGATGACGCGATGGTCGCGCCGCATCTCGCTCGCGATCGCTTCGTTGATCGCCTGACGGTAGGTCTTCTTCGGCATCGGTCGCACTCCTCAGGCGTAGCGCAGGTAGACGTCGGTGGTGAGATCCGGCAGCGCCGGCATGGCGGCCGCCTCCGACGACGCCACGGACTCGTCGATCAGCTTGCCGACTTGCGCGTCGATGGCGTCGAGTTCGGCGCCGTCGATCAGCCCCGCAGAAGTCACGCGCGAGCGGAAGATCTTGAGCGAGTCTTTCTCCTCCCGGAACTTGGCGATTTCACCGGCCGCGCGATAGGTCATCGCGTCGCCCTCGAAATGGCCGTAGAACCGCGTCAGCTTCACGTGCATCAGCGACGGCCCGCCGCCGCTTCGCGCCCGCTCGATCGGCTCGCGCGCGGCCTCGTAGACGGAGAAGAAGTCGAAGCCGTCGGCCTCGACGCCGGGCATGCCGAAGCCCGCCGCGCGGCCGAGTTGGCTGCCGCCGACCGACCAGGAGCTCGAGGTCGATTCCGCATAGCCGTTGTCCTCGACGACGAACACCACCGGTAGGTTCCAGACCTTGGCGAGATTGTAGGATTCCAGCGTCGTGCCCTGGTTGGAGCCGCCGTCGCCGACGAAGGCGATGGCGACGCCGCCGGTCTTGAGATATTTCGCGGTCAGCGCCGCGCCGCAGACCAGCGGCGAGCCGCCGCCGACGATGCCGTTGGCGCCCAGCATGCCCTTGGACAGGTCGGCGATGTGCATCGAGCCGCCCTTGCCGCCGCACAACCCGTCGCGCCGGCCGTAGATCTCCTTCATCATCCCGACGGGGTCGCAGCCCTTGGCGATGCAATGGCCGTGGCCGCGGTGGGTCGAGCCGATCGCGTCGCGGCTGTCGAGATGGGCGCAGACGCCGACGGCGCTAGCCTCCTCGCCGGCGTAGAGATGGACGAAGCCGGGGATCTTGCCGGTCGAGAATTCGTCGTGGACGCGGTCCTCGAACTGCCGGATCGTCGCCATGCTGCGATAGCTGTCGAGAAGAAATTGCCGGCTGTGTTGCATGTCGCCTCCCTCAAGCGGGGCCTCGTGAACGGGCGCCCTCGGCGACTTCGCGCGCAAGCTTGGCGCCACAACGGAAAGCGAGCGGAATCAAACGTGTGCCGCTGCTGAGGCGTCCCGCCCGCGACAGTCGCGGCCGCGCCCGGCGTCGCAGATGCGACAGCGCTTGCCGCCGTGCGCGGATGTGTCATGATGCATCCTTGAAGCAACGGCCGAAGCGTTCTCAAAGCTTCTTACAGAACCGTTGCGACGGGGGCGGGACGCCGGTCCCCGGCGGGAGGAGGAGACATGAGCGACAGCGCTCATATCGCCAAGGTGCTGGCCTGCGTGCGCGCGGGGGCCGCGGCGGCGGAAGTCTCGACTGTGGTGGCGGCGTCGTGGCGGCGCTGCGTCTCCGAATATCGCCTCGAACCGCACCGCACGCCGCAGCCGAAAATCCTGACGGCCGGCGAGCTGAAGGATTTCCGCGCTCCGCTCGACGATCTGATCGGCCTCGCGCGCGACGAGATCGACCGTCTGTTCGCCCGCATTGGTCCGCAGGACTATGTCGTGCTGCTGAGCGACGGCAACGGCGTCACCGTCGACACTCGTTGCGGGTCGGCGCTCATCGGCGAGGCCCGCCGCAACGGGCTCTACGAGGGGGCGATCTGGGCCGAGGCGGAGCAGGGCGCCAATGGGGTCGGGACCTGCCTGCACGAGGCGCGGCCGCTGTCGATCGTAATGGACGAGCATTTCTCGGTGCGCAACACCGCGCTGACCTGCACCGTGGCGCCGATCTTCGGGCCGGGCGGGTCCGTCCTGGGCGTGCTCGACGTCTCCACCGCGCGGCCGACCAACCCCGGCGCGCAGGCGATCGTGCGCGAGATCGTCGCGGCGGCTGCGCGGCGGATCGAGAACGTGCATTTCGCCCGCCGCAACGAGGGGCGGCGGGTACTGCGGCTCTCGCCGGGGCGCGATTTCGTCGACGCCGCAACAGAACTGCGCATCGCGCTCGGCGACGACGGTCGCATCGTCGAGGTCGGCAGCGGCGCGCAACGCTGGCTCGGGCGCGACGGACACGCCTGGCTCGGGCGCGACGCACGCGCCGCGTTCGGCCTGCCGCTCGACGATTTCACGCATCCCGCCGACACGCTGCCGGTCGCCGTCGGCCGGCCGATGTTCGCGCGGCTCGACGCCCCCGCCCGGCCGCGCCGCGTTCGCCCGGCCGCGCCATCTCCGACGAAACCGATCGCACGCGACCTCGACGCGCTCGCCGGCGGCGACGCCGAGATGATCGCCAACGTGCGCGTCGCCCGCCGGCTGATCGACCGCGGTCTGCCGATGCTGATCGTCGGCGAGACCGGCACGGGCAAGGGGCTGTTCGCCCGCGCGCTGCACGCTGCGAGCGCGCGGGCGGGCAAACCCTTCGTCGCCGTCAATTGCGCCGGCATCGCGCGCGATCTGATCGAGAGCGAATTGTTCGGCTACCGGCCGGGCGCGTTCACCGGCGCCCTAAGCGCCGGGCGCGGCGGCCTGTTGCTGGCGGCCAACGGCGGCGTGCTGTTTCTCGACGAGATCGGCGACATGCCGGTCGAATTGCAGACGCGCCTGCTGCACGCGCTGTCGGAGGGCGCGTTCACCCCGGTCGGCGCGACCCGCTCGGTCGAACTGGACCTGCAAGTGATCGCGGCCACCCTGCGCGACTGCGAGGCGCTGGTTCGCGAGGGCAGGTTCCGCGAAGATCTCTACTACCGTCTCGCTGGCGCCACTTTCGCCCTGCCGCCGTTGCGCGAGCGCGCCGACAAGCTCGAACTGATCGACCAGGTGTTCGCCGAGGAGGGCGGCGTGGGCCTCAGCGCGGAGACGCAAGCCGCGCTGCTTGCGCACGAATGGCCGGGCAACCTGCGCGAATTGCGCCATGTCGCCCGCTTCGCCGTCTCGATGGCCGGGGACCGCCCCGTGACGCCTGCCGACCTGCCGCGCGGCCTCGCAGGCGGCGGCGGCGAACGGCTGACCCTGGTCGCCTGTCTGGAGCGCACGGGCGGCAACGTCACCGCCGCAGCGGCGCGGCTGAAGATGTCGCGTTCAACGCTGCATCGCAAGATGCAGAAGCTCGGGATCGGGCGGGCGGAATGAAGTCGCACGTTGGGCGGCGGCGCCGGCGCGCGCCTGTGCGCGACGACGAAATCGCGCAGGCGGCGGACGTCCTATCCGCATCAATGAACCTTAAGTGAGCGTCGCAGGATAAGCGTCGATGGTCTTGGGCGGGCGGCGTCGCAAGCGCTATTCGACGGCGGCCGTCAAGCGATCCTACACGCTCGCTCGCCTTCGCTGGCGCGGCGCTGGCCGAAAATTCCGAGCAGCGCCGAGGAACACGGCTGGGCGTGCACGAAGCTGGGCGCGCACGAAGATGAGCCGACCCGGGGCGCCCGTCGACTTCGAAACGGACGCGCGAATTGAGACTTGGCTCGCGATCAGCAAAGAGCCTGGGACGACGATCAGTGGTCGAAATTGGCGTCATCTGCGCCAGGCGAAGACATGGTTGGCGGGCGCAGTTCCGCCGCTCGTACTGAGCGCCGGCGTCGCCAGAGCGGCGGATCCTTCCAGATCGTCGTCACCTACAAGGACGACATGGCGACGCGGGCGATACGCGGACACAACCTCTTGCGGCGTTCGCGATGCGCATGGCCTGCTGGCTGGACATTCCTGTCTATCCATGACAGCTTTCCTTGGCGCTTGCGGATCGTCCTTTGGGGACGATGCGCGGCGAGCGCACGGGAAGCGCTGGGAAAACAAGGGGCTTTCCGTACGCGACGCGGCATAGTGAAGCGGAGAGGTGGGCGTCATGAGCCGAGACTACGGGTTGCTTGATCGGTTCCGGCGACAGGCGAGCGAGCCCGAGCGGAGCCTGATTGACGGCGTACTGCGCGGGACGATCAGCCGGCGCGAGCTTTTTCGCCATGGCAGCGTGCTCGGCTTGTCGTTGCCGCTCATCAGCCGCATCGGCGCCGCGGCGGGACTGGCGAGCGCGGCTTCGCTGCGAACGGCGCGCGCCGCGCCCGGCGGCGTCATCCGCGTCGGCATGAGCATGCCCTCGACCGCCATCGATCCGGTCATCGTGCCCGACTCGAACGGCCTTGCGATGCTGAACCAGACCGGCGAATTTCTCGCCATCGACGGGCCGGATCTCGTTTTGCGTCCGGCGCTGGCGACGAGTTGGTCGCCCAACAAGGACGGCTCGGTCTGGACCTTCAAGATCCGCACGGGGGTGAAATTCCACAACGGCGCGGCGCTGACCGCCAAGGACGTCGCCGCCAGCATCAACCGGTTGGCCGATCCCGCCAACAAGTCGAACGCGCTGTCGGCTTTCACCGGCGTGCTGTCGCCGGGCGGGGCCAAGGCGATCGACGATCAGACGGTGGAGTTCCATCTCGACGCGCCGAACGGCAATTTCCCCTACATCGTCTCCTCGGACAACTATAACGCGATCATCCTGCCCGCCGACTATTCCGGCGATTGGGAGAAGACCTTCATCGGCACCGGGCCGTTCCGCCTCGAGAAATACACGCCGAAGGTCGGCGCGTCCTTCGTCCGCAATCCCGACTACTGGGGCGAGAAGGCGATTCCCGACCGCACGGAGTTCGTCTTCTACGCCGACATCCAGCCGCAGATCCTCGCTTTGCAGGGCGGCGACGTCGATATCATCAAGCAGGCGCCCGTGCTCTCGTCGCTGGCGGTGCTCAACGATCCCAAGTTCAACGTCATCAGCGTGCCTTCGGTGGCGCATCAGCAACTGCACATGCGCTGCGATCAGGCGCCGTTCCAGGACAAGCGCGTGCGTCAGGCGCTGGCGCTGACAATCGACCGCCAGAAGCTCGTGCAGGGCCTGCTGCGCGGACGCGCCAAGATCGGCAACGACAGCCCGTTCGCCGCCATCTTCCCGTCGAGCGATCCGTCCGTGCCGCAGCGCAAGCAGGATCTCGCCCAGGCGCGTCAGTTGCTCGAAGCGGCGGGCGTCGGCAAGGGCTTCAAGGTCACACTGACGACCGAGAATTGGCTCGAGATCCCGCAATATGCGCAGCTCGTGCAGAGCGCCGCCAAGCAGGTCGGAATCGAGATCGCACTGAAGATCGAGGAGCAGGACGCCTATTACGGCGACGCCGTCTACGGCAAGTCGGACTGGCTCGACTCGGCGATGGGCATCACCGACTACGGCCATCGCGGCGTGCCGAACGTCTTCCTCGCCGCGCCGCTGTTGAGCGACGGCACCTGGAACGGCGCGCATTTCAAGAACCCGCAGTACGACGGGCTGGTGAAGAGTTACGTCGGCGCGCTCGATCTCGAGTCCCAACGCGCCGCCGCGGGCAAGATCCAGCGGCTGCTGCTCGACGAGACGCCGATCGTGTTCGCCTATTTCTACGACTATCTCGCCGTCACCGCCAAGAATGTGACCGGCGTGGAAGTCAGCGCGATGGCCCAGATCTACCTGGACAAGGCGAAGAAGGTATAAAGCGCGCCGGTTCGGCCCTAACTGGCGACAGGAGGCTTGTTGAGCTCGATCGCCGCGTTCCTGGGCCAGCGACTGGGGTGGGCCGTCATGACCCTCCTCATTCTCAGCGTCATGGTGTTTTTCGGCGCGCAAGTGCTGCCCGGGAATATCGGGCGGGCCATCCTCGGCCCGCTCGCCGACGTGGCGGCGGTCACTGCGCTCAATCACGAGCTTGGCGTCGATCGGCCGCTGTGGGTGCAGTACTGGGACTGGATCAGCCATTTCGTCCGCGGCGACATGGGCCGGTCGTTCATCTATCATACGCCGGTGTTTCCGTTCGTCGCCGCAAGCCTGACGAAGTCGCTGGCGCTCGCGCTCGTGGTCTGCGTGCTGGTGATTCCGCTCTCGCTGGCGGGCGGGGTGTACGCTGCGCTGAAGGCCCATCGCGCCGCCGACCGCATCATCACGCTGACGGGGTTGGCGATGACCGTCGTGCCGGAGTTCGTCTCCGGCATCATTCTTATTCTGGTGTTCGGCGTATGGTTGCGCTGGCTGCCGATCTCGGCCAAATGGGCCGACGACGCCGGCCTGCTCGGCCGGCTCGACCATCTGATCCTTCCCGCGCTGCCGCTGGTGCTGATCCTGTTCGGCTACATCGCCAAGATGGCGCGCGCGGGAACGCTCGCCGCGCTCGAATCCGACTACACGCGCACCGCCGTGCTCAAAGGCTTGCCGCAGGCGACCGTCATCGGCCGCCATGTGCTGCGGAACGCGCTGCTGCCGACGATCAGCGTGATCGGCACGCAGGTCGGCTATCTCATTGGCGGCCTCATCGTCGTCGAGACGCTGTTCAACTATCGCGGCATCGGCGCGCTGATCTTTTCCGCCGCCAAGGCCAAGGATTTTCCGATGCTGCAGGCGGGTGTGCTGACCGTCGGCCTCTGCTACACCGTCGCCGCCATCTTCGCCGATCTCCTATTCTATCTGCTCAATCCGCGGCTGCGTTCGGGAGGCGCGCGTTGAGCGTCGCCGCCGTCGCGCCCCCGGCCGTCTCGCGCTGGCGCGACGTGCGCCGCATCGCCTTGCGCTCGCCGACCTTCCTGAGCGGCGCCGCCATCGTGCTGTTCTGGGTCGGCTGCGCTCTGTTCGGCGCCCGTCTCACGCCTTACGATCCGCTGGCCGACGACGTCATCAACTCGCTCATGCCGCCGTCCTCCGAGCACTGGTTCGGAACCGACCAGCTCGGCCGCGACGTGTTCTCGCGCGTCATCGCCGGGGCGCGCGACATCCTCACCGTGGCGCCTCTGGCGACGGGGCTCGGCACGGCGGCGGGCGCGTCGCTGGGCTTGGCCTCCGGCTATTTCGGCGGCTGGTTCGACGCCATCGTCGGGCGCATCATCGACGCCTTTCTGGCGTTGCCGCTGATCGTCGTCTCGCTGCTGGCGCTTACCGCGCTGGGAACTTCCAACGCCACCGTCGTCGCCGTCATCGGCTTGAGCTTCACGCCGATCATCGCCCGCACGGTGCGCGCGGCCGTGCTCGGCGAGCGCGAACTCGATTATGTCGTCGCTTGCCATCTGCGCATGGAGTCGAGCGCCTACATCATGTTTGTCGAGATCCTGCCCAATGTCGTCGCGCCGGTGCTGGTCGAGGCGACGGTGCGGCTCGGCTACGCCATCTTCGCCGTCGCGACGCTGAGTTTCCTCGGCTTCGGCATCCAGCCGCCGTCGCCGGATTGGGGCCTGTCGATCGCCACCAACTACAGCCTCGTCGGCGACTATTACTGGACGGTGCTGTTCGACGCGCTCGCCATCGCCTCGCTGGTGATCGGCGTCAATCTGCTGGCGGACGGGTTGGAACATGCTGTCCGCGACTGAAACGCCCGCGCTGGAGATCGAGGACCTGCGCTTCGCTTACACGGTGCGGGGCAGGGAGCGCGAAGTCCTGCACAGCTTGAGCCTGCGCATCGGCCGCGGCGAGTCCTACGGCCTGGTCGGCGAGTCCGGCTGCGGCAAATCGACCGCGGCGCTGGCGGCGATGCGCTATCTGCCCGCCAACGGCCGCATCGTCGCGGGATCGGTCAGGATCGACGGCCGCGATCTCTATCGGCTCTCCAACCAAGATCTGCGCCGATTGCGCTGCGACGTCGTGTCGATGGTTTATCAGGACCCGGGGCGCGCGCTCAATCCGTCACTGACCATCGGGCGCCAGCTTCGAGAGGTGTTCGAGGTCGCCGGCCGCGGCGGCGCGGAGAGCGCGGCGGGCGCGCGCGACATGTTGCGACGCGTGCGGATCGCCGATCCCGACCGCGTGCTCGACCGTTATCCGCACCAGCTCTCCGGCGGAATGCAGCAGCGCGTCTGCATCGCGATGGCGCTGGCGTCCAATCCGGCCCTACTGATTCTGGATGAGCCGACGACGGGCCTCGACGCGACCATCGAGGCGGAGGTGCTGGACCTGATCGCGCAGTTGCGCGCGGATTTCGGGACCGCGATCCTGTTCATCAGCCACAACCTCGCCGTCGTCGCCGAGATGTGCGACCGCGTCGGCATTCTCTACGGCGGCGCGCTGGCGGAGGAGGGGGCGGCGCGAGACTTGTTCGAATCGCCGCGCCATCCCTACACGGCGGCGCTGCTGCAATGCCTGCCGCGGGCGGGACAACAGAAGCAGCAGGGCCGGCTGCAAACCATTCCGGGGGCGCTGCCGTCGCCCGGCGAGATCGTCAGCGGCTGCGCCTTCGCCGATCGCTGCGCCTACACCCAAGCGCGCTGCCGGACGGAGGCGCCGCTGCTGCGCGACATCGGCGGCCGGCGGACGCGCTGTCATTTTCCGGAGCGGATCGCCGCCGCCGCGCCGGGGTCCGTCGATGCGGCTTGCCCGACCCGCGAGCCGGCGCCGGCCCTGTTGCGTCTCGATCAGATAAGCAAGACCTACGCGACCGTGCATGGCCCGGCGAAAGTGCTGCACGAGATTTCGCTCGAGCTGCGCGCCGGAGAGACGCTCGGCGTCGTGGGGGAATCCGGCAGCGGCAAATCCACGCTGGCGAAGGTCATCCTCGGCTTGGCGCCGCACGACGCCGGAGGGCGTATCGAGCTTGGCTCCGCCACGCTGCCGCGCGACTTGAGGCGGCGCGCTGGGGATCAGGTCAAAGCGATCCAGATCGTGTTCCAGAACCCGGAGGGCGCGCTCAACCGCTCGCACGCCGTCGACCGCATCATCGGCCGGGCGCTGACGAAGCTGAGCGGGCTCGCCGGCGCCGTGCGAGCCGGGCGCGTCGCTTCGCTGCTGGAGTCGATGCAAGTGGCGGCGCGCTATTTCCATGTGTTTCCGCGCCAGCTTTCCGGCGGCCTGAAGCAGCGTGTCGCCATCGCCCGCGCCTTCGCCGGCGAGCCGCGCATCGTCGTCTGCGACGAGCCGACTTCGGCGCTCGACGTCTCCGTTCAGGCGGCGATCCTCAACCTGCTCGCCGAATTGCAAGCGCAGAAGTCGGTCGCCTATGTCTTCATCTCGCACGATCTAGGCGTCGTCAGATACATCGCCGACCGCATCATGGTGCTCTATCTCGGCCGCGTGCTGGAGATCGGATCTGCGGCGCAGGTCTTCGCCGGCCCGCATCATCCTTATACCGAGGCCTTGCTCTCCTCGGCGCCGTCGCTCGAGGGATCGCCGCGCGACCGGGTCGCCCTGAAAGGCGAGATCCCGAGCGTGCTGGAGCGTCAGGCCGGCTGCGTGTTCCATTCGCGCTGTCCGCGCAAGTTCGGCGCGCTCTGTGAGACTGAGCCGCCACCGTTGCGCGAGTTCGAGCCGGGGCACGCGCTGCGCTGTCACCTGCCGGTCGACGAACTCGGGCGTTCATGAAACCGGGGCGGCGCCTCCTTCGGCGCTGCGCCGGGCGATGAAGGGGTCGATGGCCTCGGCCGCTCGGACCGCCGAGGGCGGCGGTTGGTGCTCCGCGATCCTGCGCCGCCAGACTTCGCTGGCGCGCTCGGTGGCGGTTTTCGCGCCCGATTGCGTCCAATTGCCGTGATTGGAGAGATCGGCGACGATCGGCTCGTAGAAAGCGGTGCGGTAGCGGCTCATGGTATGCGCGGCTGCGAAGAAATGGCCGCCGGGGGCGACTTCGGCGATTGCATCGAAACCGATGGCGTCGTCGTCTTCCGGCGCGCCCGCGCAGAGTTCGGCGATTGTTTGCACGGCCTCCATATCGGTGATCCATTTTTCGAACGAGACACTGAGGCCGCCCTCCAACCAGCCGGCGGCGTGAATGCAAACGCTCGCGCCGGCGATGAGCGCGCCGCACAGGCCGAACAGGGTTTCCTGCGCGCCCTGGACGTCGGGCGCCGGCGAGGCGGCCCCGGCGCCGGAGCGCCAGGGCAGGCCGATGAAGCGCGCCAACTGGCCGGCGCCGAGCGTCGCCTTGACGTGCTCGGGCGTGCCGAACGCGGGCGAGCCGGATTTCATGTCGACGTTGGAGGAGAAGCTGCCGTAGACCACCGGCGCGCCGGGGCGGACGATCTGCGCCAGAGCGATCCCGGCCAGCGCCTCCGCATGCTGCAGCGTCAATGCGCCGGCGACCGTGATCGGCGCCATCGCGCCGGCGAGGCAGAACGGCGTGACGATCGAAATCTGTCCGGCGCGGGCGAAGTCGATGAGCCCCTGCGCCATCGGAATGTCGAGCTGGCGCGGCGAGTTGGTGTTGATGACGGTGTAGCAATAGGCCGCGTCGGCGAACTCGCTCTCGCTCAAGCCGCGCGCGAGCCGCACCAGCTCGAAACAGTCGTGCGTCTGCGGCGTCCCGCGCGCGTTGATGCAGGGGAGCTTATCGGAGAGCGTCAGCTGCGCGCGTGAGAACGCATAGTGCCTGAGAGGATTGGCGACGTCCTGCGCCTCGACGAAGGGGCCGAGCAGGTGCAGCGCGTCAAAGCTATGCGCGAGCCGGATCAGGTCTTCGAGATCGGCTTGCGATCCCGGCCGGCGTCCGCGCGCGAGGTCGGTGACGTTGGGCGCGCCGCAACCGGCGAGGAAGCTCAGCGCCCCGATCTCGAACACGACATCGCGCGCGGGCTCGCCGGCATGTGCGACAAAACTCTTCGGCGCGCAGGCGAGCGCGGCCGCTACGATCTCGCCGCCGATGCGCACCAGCCCGGTGTATTCGTCCACCAGCGCCCCCGCGCCGGCGAAGAGGCGCCGCGCCTCGGGGAGCAGCACGCGAATCCCGAGTTCCTGCAACACCCGCAGCGCGGCGGCGTGGATCGCCGCCACGCGGTCGTCGGAGAACACGCGCTGCGGCGTGAACGGATTGCGCAGCCGACGGTAATCCGGGCGCCGGATTTCGGCTTGCGCGGGATCGCGGCTGCGGCGGCGGCCGCGGGCGTCGGCGGCGCGCGCCTCGGTCATGCGCGCATCCTCGCGCCGGTGGGATCGTGCGGCGAAGCCGCGATCACGCGCGCCGGCCGCTCGACGCCGACAACATGAACCGAAAGCGCCGTCCCGACGGCGCTCGACGCCGGGTCAACCAAAGCGAGCGCCAGACTCTTGGCCACCCAGTGGCCATAACCGCCCGAGGTGACGAAGCCGGCCTTGCCGCCGTCGCGCCATACGGGCTCGAAACCGGACGCGTCGGCGTCGACGGCGTCGATCTCCAGCGTGACCGGGACGCGCGAAGGCGTCGCGCCGCGCGCCTTCAGCGCCGCCTCGCGGCCGACGAAGGCGGGCTTGTCATAGTCGATCCAGCGCGCGAGGCCGGTCGTCACGGGATCGTAGCCTTGCGTGAACTCGCGCGACCAGACGCCAAAGCTCTTTTCGAGCCGCAGACTGTTGAGCGCGGAATAGCCGATCTCCTTCAAGCCGAGATCGCGGCCGGCCCCCAGTAACGTCGCGCGCAACGTCGCGTGTTCTGGCGCTGAGGCGTTGATCTCATAGCCGAGCTCGCCCGCAATCGACAGCCGGGCGATGCGCGCCCTGACGAGGCCGACGTCGTATTCGCCGCAGGTCAGAAACGGCAACGCCGCGCGCGAAACGTCCTGATGGGTGACGCGGGCGAGAATGTCGCGCGCCTTCGGGCCGGTAAGGAGGAAGCCGGTCTCAGCGTCCGAGATGTCGGCGATCTCAGCCCCATCGCTCATGTGATCGACGAACCAGCGCAGATGGAACTCGCGCAGGTAGTAGGAGCCCATCAACCAATAGCTCCCGTCGCCCCAGTTGAGAACGGTGAGATCGCCCTTCAGCCTGCCCGAGGCGTCAAGCATCGGCGCAAGCCGCGCCCGGCCGGCGGCCGGCAGACGCGAGGCCAACCGCGCATCGAGCCACGCCGCCGCGCGCGGACCGCTCACCGTGTAACGCGAATAGCCGGAGATATCGATCAGACCTGCGGCTTCGCGCACCGCGCGGCATTCTTGCCCAATGAGCGCGAATGCGTTGGAGCGTCTGGCCGTCGGGGTTTCGACGAAACCGGGCGGAGCGAAATAGGCCGGCGTCTCCAGTCCCCAGGACGAGGACCATTGACAGCCAGCGGCGGTCATCTCGGCGTAGGCGCCCGGCCGCCTGAGCACACGGCCCGCCGGCAGCCGCTCGTTGGGATGCGTGAGCACGAAACGTCGCGCGTAGAACTGGCGCGTCGTCTGCTTCAAATATTCGCGGTTGGCCGCGAAGGCGCCGTAGCGGGCGATGTCCATGCCGAATACGTCGGCTTGCGGCTCGCCGTGGATCATCCATTCGGCAAGCGCCTTGCCGACGCCGCCGCCCTGGCTGAAGCCGGCCATCACGCCGCAGGCGAGCCAATAATTGCGGACGCCTCGCACGGGGCCGACGATGGGGTTGCCGTCCGGCGTGAAGGTGAAGGCGCCGTTGACCCAGCGCTTGATCCCGGCGCGCGCGAGGCAGGGAAAGCGCGCGAAGCCTACGCCCAACTCCGGCATGATGCGGTCGATGTCAGGCGGAATCAGCTCCATGCCGTAATCCCACGGCGCGCCGTCCATGTTCCAGTGTCTGGGTTCGCGCTCGTAGACGCCGATCAGCAGGCCGTTGCGCTCCTGTCGCATGTAGGTGAAGCCGTCGAGATCGACGGTGACGCCGATTTCGCGATCGAGCGCGGCGATCTCCGGTATCGCTTCGGTGACGAGATAATGATGCTCCATCGGCGTGACGGGGAGATCGAGGCCGACCATGCGGCCGAGTTGTTTGGCCCACAGCCCGCCGGCGTTGACGACATGCTCGGCGACGACTACGCCCTGTTCGGTCTCGACGGTCCATCCGCCTGCGGCGTGGGGAGTTAGCGCCATCACGCGATTGCGCAGGATGACGTCCGCGCCCCGCTTGCGCGCTGCTGCGGCGAAGGCGTGGGTGGCTCCGTGCGGATCGAGATAGCCTTCGTTGGGCTCGTAGAGCCCGCCGAGGACGCCCTTGAGGTCGACGATCGGGCAGATCTCGCGAACTTCCTCCGGCGAGACGAGCCGCGCCGTGTCGATGCCGATCGAGCGCCACGCCGCCCACGACGCCTGCACCTGCTCCCAGCGGTCGGGGTCGCTCGCGATGTTGACGCCGCCGGTCATGTGCAGGCCGATGTCGACGCCGGACTCGGCTTCGATCTCGCGATAGAGCTTGATCGTGTAGCTCTGCAACGCAGCGACGACGGGATCGCCGTTCAGCGCGTGAAAGCCGGCGGCGGCGTGCCAGGTGGAGCCGGCCGTCAATTCGGCGCGCTCGATCAAAGCGATATCCGTCCAGCCGAATTTGGCCAGATGATAGAGAACCGAAGCGCCGACGACGCCGCCGCCGATGACGACCACGCGATAGTGCGTCTTCATCGCTTGCCCTCCCGGTCGCCTGTCTGGCTACCACTACTGGACATCTATGTCTAGGAGGGCGCGCGAGCGGGGCTTGCGGCCGCTCGGGCGGTCGTGGCAGAGAACCGGCATGAGCCGTTCCGCGCCCGCGAAAACGCCGCCTTCGGGCAACGTCAAGGCGACCAAGGCGGATTGGATCGCTCTGGCTCGCTCCGTTCTGATCGCCGAGGGCGTCGAAAGCGTGCGCATCCTGTCGCTGAGCGAAAAGCTCAAGGTCTCGCGTTCGAGTTTCTACTGGTATTTCGCCAGCCACCAGGATTTGCTCGAACACCTGCTCTCGCACTGGCGCGACACCAACACGCGCGCCATCGTCGAGCGGGCCCGACGCGAGGCGCCGACGATCGCGCGCGGCGTACTGAACGTGTTCGAGTGCTGGGCCGACGAGGGCTTGTTCAGCCCCCGCCTCGACTTCGCCATCCGCGAATGGGCCCGCCGCTCCGAGGCGGTCCGGCGCGAAATAGATGCGGCCGACCGCGAGCGACTGGAGGCCATCCGCGACCTGTTTCTGCGACACGGCTACCTCGCGGACGAGGCGTTCATACGGGCGCGGGTGCTCTATTACATGCAGATCGGGTATTACGTTCTCGACGTGAAGGAGCCGTTGGCGACGAAGCTCCATTACGCCAGAGAGTATATCCGCAGCTTCACCGGCGTCGAGGCGACAGAAGAGGAGCTGGAGGCTTTCTGCGCATTCGCGTGGGACGCCGCAGCGAGACCCACGAAGGCTCCAATCAAATGCAGGCGCGGCTGAAGCGGGCCGGGCGAGGAAAAGGCTATTGCGCGCAAGCCGCCGCCGCGCGCGTCGGAAATATCACGACTGCCGCCGCCCCTGGCGGCTTGATAGGCAGGCGCTTGCGCGCGAGCAAATGCACGCGGGTAGACAGCCGCGACCGCAGCCGCAAAGGCGAACCGAATTTGACAGCAAGCATCGGAGTGAGCGGGCGACAGAAGGGCTAACCTGGCTTCAAGTCCAACGCACGACCCGAGAAACCTCACGAGCCTGCGCGCGATAGGTGCTTGTAGACCGTGGTTCGCGAGAGCCCGAGCCTACGCGCTGTCTGCGCCACATTGCCGGCGCAGGCGCGATGCGTCGTCTCGATCTCTTCGCAGAAGCGCCGGTCGAGCGGCGACTCCTGGCAGGCGGGACAGGCATGCGCCGGCTCGCCGTCGACGAAGGCCTGCTCGTCGAGACGGGTCGCGCCGCGCCGGATCAAGGCGCGCTGCAGCACATGGCGCAACTCGCGGATGTTGCCGGCCCACCGCCGCCGCGCCAGTTCGGCGACCCCCGTGTCGGTGATGGCGGCGCCCGGCGCCAACTCAGCCAACGCCGCGCGTACGATGTCGGCGAAATCCGTTCGGACGCGCAACGGCGGCAGTTCGATCACAAAGGCTTCGAGCCGGTGCAGCAGATCGAGCCGGAACTGGCGCGCTTCGACGAGGCCGCTCAATCGCCGGTTGGTCGCCGAGACGATCTGCACGTCCAGCCGCTTGCACGCCGCCGCGCCGATCGCGCGCGCTTCGCCGTTGTCGAGAAAGCGCAACAGCGTCGTCTGAGCGGCGAGCGGAACGTCGCCGACTTCGTCGAGAAACAGCGTGCCGCCGTCGGCCTGCCGCGCCAGCCCCGGCGATCCCTCGGCGCGCGCGCTTGTGAAGGCGCCGCGCTCATGACCAAACAACTCCGCAACAAACAGGTCCTCGGGCAAGGCGCCGCAATTGATCGCGACGAACGCGCCCTTGCGGCCGGACGTCTCATGCGCGCGCCGCGCCATCAACTCCTTGCCGACGCCGGTCTCGCCATAGATGTGCACGGGCATCGCGAGCCGGAGCGCGCCTTCGAGATCGACGAGGCTGGCAGCAACGCGGGGATCGGCTGAGACGAAGCCGACAGGCTTTGGCGCCACAGGTCCGATGCGCCGGACCTTGCGCGCGATTTGTCGGCACACCATGAACACGCCGCTGCCGGCGCGGTCGCGAATCCGCGCGACGCGGCCGCTCAGCATCTCGTCGAGCGCCTCGCCGAAACGGCGCTCGAACAGGTTGGTGAAGGCGGCGCCCTTGCGGGCCGGCAGACCCGCCAGCAGCGCCGCGCCGGCGCGGTTGACGCTGAGGATCTCGCCATCCGCGGACGCTGCGAGCAAACCCGCCGACAAGGTGTCGAGAAACTCGGCCCGCGGATGGAAAGCAAGAATGAACTGCTCGCGCAGGTCGCGGAACATCAGGCCGTTCTCGACCTGGACCGCCGCCATCTTCACCAGCGCGTGGGTATGTTGCTGCCGCGCCTCGTTGGCGCAGGAGGCGTCGATCAGGCCAACCAGACGCCCGCCGGGATCGACGATCGGCGCCGCCATGCAGCTCAAGGCGCCATGGCAGGCGAAGAAGTGCTCGCGACCGTAGACGGCTGCGGGCGCCAGCGTCGCCAGCGCCAGCCCCAGCGCATTGCCGCCACGCTGCCGCTCGCTCCAGACGCTGCCGGGAATGATGTTGCGCCCCGCGTCGCTGTTGGCGAACGCAAGGTCGCTCAGCGTGTCCAGTACCACGCCGTCGGCGTCCGCGAAGGCGATCATGAAGTTGGAGCCGGCGATTTGCGCGTGCAGGGTCTGCATCTCGGCGAGCGCCAGCGCGCGCAGCGTCCTGGCCCCTTCGCGGCGTCGGGTCACGTCGGCGAAGGCGACGACCGCCTCGTTCGGCGCCCCGCGGGGATCGAGGCCATAGGCGAGCGAGCGGCGCCAACTCTCGGCTACGGCAGCGGGAACAGCGGCCTCGGGAAAACGCTGTCCGCTCTCCAGAGCGGCGCGGGCGCGATCGAGCGGCGTCAGGACCTGCATCGGCTGTCTTTCGTTGCGTCGCGCGAGTGTTCATTGTTTGAACGTCGCGCGACTTGCGCTGTCCAGTTCGCCGACAGGCGGCGTCGGGAAACGCGCTGATTTGGCTCACCTGAGCCTCTGGCGCCGGGCTTGCGCATGAGCAGGCGGCGGCGGCGCCTGAAAGCGCCGGGCCAGGGAGATAAGCCCATGAAAGCGCAAGTGCTGAGGAAATACGACGACAAGTTGAAGTCCAAGGAATGGGTCGCCGAAGAGAAGGTCGCCGACCCGAAGATCGAGAAATCGTCCGACGTGATCGTTCGCATCGGCGGCGCCGGCGTCTGCCGCACCGATCTGCACATCATCGAGGGCGTGTGGCGCCCGTTCACCGATCCGAGCGCCGACCATCTCCTGCCGCTCATCATGGGCCACGAGAATGCGGGCTGGGTCGAGGAGGTCGGCAAGGAGGTCGAGGCAATCAAGGTTGGCGATCCCGTGATCGTACATCCCAAGATCACCGGCGGCACGTGTCTGGCCTGCCGACGCGGTTTCGACATGCACGGCCCCGGCAAGTTCCCCGGCCTCGATTGCAATGGCGGCTACGCGGAGTTTCTCTGCACCTCCGAGCGCAACATCGTGCCGCTGCCGAAGACGCTTCAACCGAAGGAGGTCGCGCCCTACGCCGACGCCGGCCTCACCGCATATCGCGCGGTGAAGAAGGCGACGCGCACGCTGCTGCCGGGCGAATCCTGCGTCGTCATCGGCGCCGGCGGCCTCGGCCATATCGGCGTGCAATGCCTGCGGGCAATGTGCGCCTCCGACATCATCGTCGTCGACAAGTCCGACGCCTCTTTGGAGCTCGCCAAGAAAGTCGGCGCGCACAAGCTCGTGAAGGCCGACGGCAACGAGGTTGAGGCGGTGCTGGAAATGACGGGAGGGCAGGGCGCGGAAGCCGTGATCGATTTCGTCGGCGAGAAAGGCACGACGACGAAGGGCCTGAAGATGACGCGGCCGATGGGCAATTACTATATCGTCGGCTACGGCGAGGACATACAGATCCCGACTGTCGATATGATCATCACCGAGCGCAACATCATCGGCAATCTCGTCGGCACCTGGGCGGAGCTGGTTGAGCTGATGGCGCTCGCCGACCGTGGGCTTATCGAACTGACGACGAAAGAGTATAAGCTCTCCGACGCCAACGCCGCGCTGCACGATCTGCACAACGGCAAGATCCATGGCCGCGCGGTGCTGGTTCCCTGATCGCCGGCTCCAGACAAAGCCGACGCCGCGCCCGCCCGGCGCGGCGTCCAAGCAACGGGAAGCGCCCATGTGCAATTTCCTCAACGACAAGCACGCCGACGAGTTTCGTCCTGTGAGCCGGTCGATCCGCATTCACGGGCACTCCACGAGCCTGCGTCTGGAGGCGTGTTTCTGGCGCGCGCTTGATGAACTCGCGCGCGACGAGGGTTTGACGACGCCGAAGCTGATCGAGACCCTGCACGGCGAGGCGTCCAACGTACTGCCGCCGGCGGGCGACGCCGCGCTCAATCTCGCCTCGGTGCTGCGCAGCGTGTGCCTGTTGCTGGCGCAGGCGCAGCGCCGACCCGAGGCGGCCTGATCAGTGCGATGCGGCGGCGCCCGGCGCCGCCGACTTGTTCTCGGCGAGCCAGCGCGCGGCGAGCACCAGCGCCCCCATCGCGAAATCCTTGCCATGCGCGACGGTCATTTCGCGCGCGATCTCGGCCAGGCGCTCGAAGAAGCGATCCTTGCTCTCCTGCTCGGCGTCAGCTGTCGCAACGTTCATCGCAATGCTCCTGTTATTTGAACAAGGCGTCGGGCAGCGACAGCAGCCAAACTCCGCCGCCCGCCGCAACAGCTAGGCTTCGCCCATCGGGCGCGGCGACGAGCGCGGCCGGCTCCGGTCCGGCCGCCTGCAGCACCAACTCGTCGCGCGCGCCGAGCGCGGCGATGACGATCCGCCCGTTGGCATAGGCCGCCGCCGCCAGTTTTCGCCGCGGCAAGGCGGCGACCTCGACCACCGGCGCGAGCCCCGGCCGCCCGGTCTCCAGGGCGCCCGCGCGCTCGCCCTCGAACGGCGGCGCCGCGAGATCCCAGGCGGCGATGCGAAAGGCGCCGGCGGCGATGAGCGCGTTGGCCGCCTCGCAGAACGCGGCCGAGCGCGGCGGCGTCGGAAAGCCGACGACGACGCCAAAGCGGCCGCTCGCGACGTCGAGCAACGCCAATCCGCCCGCTCCGCAGATCGCGACCAGATAAGCGCCGTCGGCGCGCCAAACGATGCGCTGCACGCGTTCGGCGCAGCTGTAAGTCTTAGCGTTGAGGGGCGCTGCGCGATCGGCGACTCGCAACGTCGCGCCGCAACCGAACGCGAGCCGCGCGCCGTCGGGCGAGACCGCGACCGTCTCAGCGCACCAATCAAGGCCGCCGGTCTTAGTCGCGCCGGTTGCGTCGCGCAGTTCGACGCCACGCGCGCCCACAATCGCCAACAGGCCCTGCGCCGAGGCGTCCAACGCCAGCACGCCGCGCGATGCGCCGAGCGGCGTTTCCGCGCCATCGGCGGCGAGTTGCGAGACGCCGCCGTCGCCGCGCGCGACCACATATCCGCCGCCTGCCGCCGCAGCGACGCAGGCCGGCCCCTCGCCTCGCGCCGGCGCCACGATGGCCGGCCTCGGCTCGCGCCGCCGCGGCGCGATCGTTCGCCGTCCTGCCTCGTCGACGACGATGCGGCTCTCAGCCGGCTCGGCGTCGTCGACCGATATCAACGCGACGCGCCCGTCGACAAGCGGCGCGGCCAGCGTGCTCGAGGCGGCGTCATATACCGCGGCGACGGGTTGGGCCGGCAAACGCCATTGCCTCGCCAACAGATCAAACAACGGGAATGCGCCGGGGTTTTGTGCGCTCACTTGTTTCCTCCCGCGGCGGCGATTAGCGTCTCGCCGACGCCTCGATTTCGCGATCCGCCTCGGCGAGACTCTGTTCGATCTCGGCGATCAGCGCTTCGCAGCGCGCCACGCCGCTTTCGGCCTCGTCTGAGCGGCATAAAGCTTCGTGCAGTTCTCGTTGCAAATCCTGGGCCGCGTCGTCGCGCGCCATTTCGCAGCGCTGCGCGTCCATGTCCGCCGCCATGCGGCGCTGTCGCCATCCCTGCATCTGCGACGTTGCAAGAGAAAGTCGCGCCACTAGGTCGAGGCGGCGGCGCAACAGTTCCCGCAAAACGGAATCGTTCATCGGGCTCTCCGTCGCTGTTGCGGCCTGCTCCGAGCGCCGGCCTGCCGCTGATGCGCGCTCACGCTCCGCGGTTCCCCGAAGCGGGGGCGCGATAAGCCTCCAACTCCGCCTGCAGGCCGTCAACTTGCCGTCGGAACTGCGCCTCCGCGTCGGCGATGTGACTTCTCAGATGATCCCAGATGTCCACGCGCAACAACCCGCCGGAATCGCCAATCAGCCGCTCGATATGTTCGAGCCCGAACTGATGCGCGCCTTCAACGCCGGAAACCACGAAGTCGCGCAGCGCCAGCGCGTGCGTCTCGGAGAAGGCGTGCAACATCGGGTGGGTATCCGCCGATGCGCCAGCTTGCGCGAACTCGCGCATGATGAAAGCCTGGAAATGCTCAAGCAGCCGGCCACGACTCTCGCCCAGGAAGCGAAGGGCGAAGATGGCGTCGCGGGGCAACAGATCCACAAGCGCGTTGGCGACGTGGTCGCGCCTCGTCGTCGCAGGTGAGCCTGGCCACGGCTCGCTGCGCTCCGGCTCGGTCATGCGCCTTGCTCCCTTGTGCCTGAGCGTGTTGGCGCCCGCGACGCTAGCCGTGGATGGGCGAACTGTCAAAACAACCAAGCGCGAGTCCCGGCGTCCCATGTCCGCCTCTTGTAAACAATTGACGCAGCCGTCGTCTTACAGTTGTAAACTAACGTTACAGCGAGCGGGCACCCTGCGATCCGCGCGCGCCCATTAGCCCCTCATCGAGGCTGGCACGAGGATTGCAGCTATCTCGACAGAACAATGCGTCCGCCCCGCGCGTCGCAGCAAGAACGAAGGTTTGGGAGGGAGCGCTTGTTCGGCGCCCGACCGATACCTTTGCCGCAAGAGACCTGCACGATTGGCCGCGCGCTGATTCCGTGCGGCGTTCAAGCACAACCCGGCGGCGCGCGAGCGCCCTTGCGGACAGGGAGAAACTCATGTCGACACTGACGCTCAACAAGATAACGTCGCAACGCGGCATATCCGTCGGCGAGGCGACAAAGAAGATCGCCGACCTCGGTTGGAACCCCTCGTACGTCCAGGAGGCGATGACGTTCCCGACCGATTACAAGATCAAGAAGGCGCCGCGCGATCCTATGAAGCAAGTGCTGCGCTCCTACTTCCCGATGCAGGAAGAGAAGGACAACCGCGTCTACGGCGCGCTCGACGCCGCGTTGCGCGGCGACATGTTCCGAAACGTCGAGCCGCGCTGGGTCGAGTGGATGAAGCTGTTCCTCGCCATCATTCCGTTCCCGGAGATTTCCGCGGCGCGCTCGATGGCGATGGTGGCGCGGCTCGCTCCGGGCGAGGATCTGCGCACCGGCTTCACCATGCAGATGGTCGACGAATTCCGCCATTCCACGATTCAGATGAACCTGAAGAAGTGGTATATGGAGAACTACATCGACCCCGCGGGCTTCGACATTACGGAGGAAGCCTTCGGCAAGTGCTACGCAACGACAATCGGCCGGCAGTTCGGCGAGGGTTTCATCACCGGCGACACCATGACCGCCGCCTGCATGTATCTGACCGTGGTGGCCGAAACCGCGTTCACCAACACTCTGTTCGTCGCAATGCCCTCGGAAGCCGCGCGCAACGGCGACTATGCGCTGCCGACGGTGTTCCTGTCGGTGCAATCGGATGAAAGCCGACACATCGGCAACGGTCACTCGTTGCTGATGGCCGCCCTCAAGGAGCCGGAGAACCATCTGCTGTTGGAGCGCGATCTGCGTTACGCCTTCTGGCAGAATCACGCCATCGTCGACGCCGCCATCGGTACGTTCATCGAATACGGCACAACCAATCGCGACAAGAACAAGGAGTCCTACGCGGAAATGTGGCACCGCTGGATCTTCGAGGACTATTACCGCACCTACATGCTGCCGCTGGAGAAATACGGCGTCAAGGTGCATCACGACGACGTCCACGAGGCGTGGAACCGGCTGACCAAGAAGCATTACGTCCACAAGGTTGCGCAGTTCTTCGCAGTTGGCTGGCCAGTCAACTTCTGGCGCATCGAGGCGCAACGCGACGCCGACTTCGAATGGTTCGAGGCCAAATATCCCGGCTGGTACGCCGAGTTCGGCGACTTCTGGAAGTGGTACGACAAGCTGAGCCGTCCGGGGCAGAAAGTCGTCACCTTCAACTCCGACGTCGGCTATGTCTATCCGCATCGCTGCTGGAGTTGCCTGGTCCCCTGTCTGATCCGGGAAGACATGGTCACCGGCGAAATCGACGGCAAGCTTTACACGTTCGCGCATGAACTCGACCGCTGGACGGCGGTGGAGGCGTTCGCCAACGAATACCAGGGCCGTCCAACACCGGCGATGGGCCGTTTCAGTGGCAAGCGCGAATGGGAGACGGTCTACCATGGCTGGGACCTGGCGGACGCGATCAAGGATCTCAACTTCGTTCGTCCCGACGGCAAAACGTTAATCCCGCAGCCGCATCTGCGCTTTGACGACAAGGACATGTGGACGCTCGACGACGTGCGCGGCCATACATTGCTGTCGCCGCTGACGCTGTTGCGCGAGATGAGGCCAGAGGATCGCGAGAAGTCGCTCGCCGAATACCGCAAGGGCTTCACTATCAACCCCTGCAATTGAACGGAATCGACGCGGCGGCGACGCCGTCGCGTCTTTTTCGAAACATGGCGTGATCGCGACGCCGCTTGAGCGGCGAACACGGAATTGCGCCTCAATTCAGAAAGCGCTGGACGATGTGTGCGCACGTAGTGCGACTGGAGCCTGTCGGGGTCGAGTTCGAGGTGGAGCCCGGCGAGACCCTGCTCAATGCGGCGTTTCGCCAAGGTATCGCCCTGCCGCACGGTTGCAAGGAGGGTCAGTGCTCGGCCTGCAAATGCATTCTGACTGACGGCGAAACAGATATGCTGCGCTATTCCACCTTCGCACTCAACGACAGCGAGAAGGACAGCGGCCACATCCTGCTCTGCCGCGCACGGGCCTATTCCGACCTCACGATTGATCTGCTCAACTACGACGAGGAACTGCTGGCGCGCTCCATCGCAGTGCGCAGCTTCAAAGGGCAGATTTCGCGCATCGCCCGGCTCACGCACGACATCCGCAACATCGAGATCGAGCTCGAGGCTCCCATCAAGTTCTGGGCGGGACAGTATGTCGACATCACCGTCACGACCCAGGCCGGGGAGACGATCACGCGTTCGTTCTCCATGGCAAATCCGCCGCTCCAGGCCCAGAAGCTCGAATTCATCATCAAGAAATATCCAGAGGGACGATTCTCCGGAGAGCTCGATGCCGGCGGAGTCAGAATCGGCGCCGCCGTCAGTCTCGTCGGTCCCTATGGAACCTGCTTCCGGCGGGAGCGACGCGACGGACCGATGATCCTGGTGGGCGCCGGCTCCGGCATGTCTCCGGTCTGGGCGATCCTGCGCGATCATCTGGCGAGCGGTGAACGGCGGCCGGTCTATTTCTTCTACGGCGCCCGAACGCCCGCCGACCTGTTCTATTTGGAAGAGATCGAGGCGTTGACCGGCGCGCATCCGGAGGTCGCGTTCATTCCCGTATTGTCACACGCCGGCGACGATTCCGAGTGGCGCGGCGAGCGCGGCTTTGTGCATGAGCGCGTCGACGCAAAGCTCAAGCAACTGGCGCTCGACGGCGCCGGCGATGTCTACGCATGCGGGCCGCCACCAATGATTGACGCCTTGCAGCCGGTCCTGTTCATGAACGGCTTCGAGTCGGAGCGTGTGTTCTTCGATCGCTTCACGACATCGACCGGCGCTGCGTCTGGGCACTGACGGCGGCGGCTCGCACGAGACCCAATGTGAAAATGGGTGAAGGAAAGGGAGAGGAAGAATGGTCGCCACATCGAGTTCGGTTGGCTCCGGCGCGGCAGGCGCCGCGACCTTCGCGGGTTCAGACAGCCGACGCTATCGCTATTTCGAGCCGCGCGCGCAGCGCGCGACGCATTACGAAGATGTGACGGTCGACGTTCAGCCCGACCCGGAGCGCTATCTGATCCAGAACTGGATCATCAGTTTCCCCGACGGCAAGGGCGCCTATGTCAAGGACGCGACGCAGGCGAAAAGCTCCAACTGGCACGCGTTCCGCGCGCCCGATCAGGAATGGGAGCGCACGCACTATCAGCGCCAGTCGAAGATCGAGACAATGATCCAGGGGGTGGTCGCCAACGGTCGGCGGGCGGGGGCGCCGAAGTCGTTCGACAAAGCGTGGACGGGTGTATTGCAGAACGACCTCGGCGCCTGGAAGCACGCGGAGTTCGGCCTCGGCACGTCGCTCATGCAGGCGCAGCGCTACGGCTACACCCAAATGATCAACAACGCGACCCTGACGAACTCTTCCTATAAGCTGCGGCTGGCGCAGGACCTCACGCTCTATCTCGCGGAGATCGGCATGGACATTCCCGGCTGGAGCGACGACGCCGGCAAGAAAACCTGGCTCGAGGACCCGATCTGGCAGGGCGCGCGCAAGGCGGTCGAGGCGATCATGGGCGCCGGCGACTATCTCGAGCAGTATTTCGCGACCAACATCGTGTTCGAACCGCTGGTCGGCGAGCTGGTGCGGTCGGGGTTCTTCATCCCCGTCGGCGCGGCCAACAGGGATTCGATGACGCCTTCGGTTATCTCGGCGGCGGAGGCGGATTACGAGCGCAATCTCGCCAACACCATCGATCTCGCCTATCTGCTCGTCAACGACAACCAGTACGGCACAGACAACCGGACGCTGTTCCAGGGCTGGCTCGCCAAACACAGCCAGCTTGCCGAGCAGGCTGCAAATGACCTGCAGCCGTTGTGGTCGAAGCCGCATTCCAAGCCGCTCTCATTCCAGGACGCGCGCACCAAGTCGCGCGAGCGGTTCGGCCAGATCCTCGGCGAACTCGGACTCAAGCAGTAAGGAAGGAATTCAACATGACCGCCACGGCCCCCGCGCCCGCCGCCCCGCACCATGCAGGCAACATCTTCAAGTCGATGAAGGACATCGACTTCAAGCAGACCATTTCGCATCAGTGCGGAGTGACTATGAACGACTCGGTCGAAGCGCGTGCTATCGCGGAGTTCATGAGCGAGAAACCCGGCGTCACTGTCACCTATCAGCCAGCGCTGATCCGGATCGACGGCGAGGGCAAGCTCATCTTCAAGATGGACGAAATCTCCAATTATCTCGGTCGTGAGATGACGGCGGAGATTTTCGAGGTCAACACGTCTACGCATTATGGCCGCATGGTGCGCCTGGATGACAACACCGTCGCGTTGCTGGGCGACATGGACGAAGTGATGCAATACATCTGAAGCCTGCTTGTCGGCGGGGCGCCGCGAGACGGCGTCCTGCCTCGGACGCCACTCAAGGGACACGCACATGTTCAAGACTCCGCAGGGCAAGGAAATCTTCATTGTCGACGGCCATACCCATTTTTGGGACGCCAGCCCGGAGAACCAGAGAAACATCCATGGCAAGCAGTTCATCGACTGCTTCTACGCTTATCACGCCAACCTTAGCCCGAAGGAGGAGGTGTGGGAGAAATCGAAGTTCGAGAAATATTCCGCCGACGATCTCTACCGCGATCTGTTCGTCGACGGGCCGGACGACGTCGCCATCGTCAACTCGACCTATCTGAAGGACTTTTACAAGAACGGCTTCAACACCATCGAGCGTAACGCCGAGGCGGCGAAGCGCTATCCCGAGCGCTTCATCGTCAACGGCGCGTTCGATCCGCGGGACGGCGAGAGGGCGCTCGAATACATCCACTACATGAAGGAGACCTACAACATCCAGGGCGTCAAGCTCTACACCGCCGAGTGGAACGGCGCCTCGAAAGGCTACAAGCTCAATGACCCCGACGCTTATCGCTGCTTCGAGCTGTGCGAGAAACTGGGCGTCAGGAATATGCACGTCCACAAAGGGCCGACGATCATCCCGCTCAACAAGGACGCGTTCGACGTGCACGACGTCGACTATGCGGCAACCGACTTCCCTAACCTCAATTGGATCGTCGAGCATTGCGGCCTGCCTCGTCTCGACGATTTCTGCTGGATCGGGGTGCAGGAGAGCAACGTCTATGGCGGCCTCGCCGTTGCGCTGCCGTTCATCCATGCGCGGCCGCGCTATTTCGCCGAGGTGATCGCCGAGCTTCTGTTCTGGATCGGGCCGGACAAGCTGTTGTTCGGCTCCGACTACGCGATCTGGACGCCGCGCTGGCTGGTGGAGAAGCTGTGGGCGTTCCAGATCCCGGACGATATCGCCAGGGAGCGCGGCGTCGAGCTGACCGACGAGATCAAGGAGAAGATTCTCGGCCTCAACGCGGCGCGGCTCTACAACATCGATATCGCCGCGAAGAAAGCGGCGCTGTCGCAGGCGCCTGTCCTGCTCGCGGCGGAGTGACGCCATGCCGCCATTCAGCGTGAGAGGCCAATGCGAAGCCGCAGCCTGGGCCGCGGTCGCTGCGGTGACCGATCCCGAACTCGACGAACCCGTCACCGAGATGGGTTTTGTCGAGCGGATCGAGGTCGGCGAAGACGGATCGGTCGCGCTCGACTTCCGCTTGCCGACCTACTGGTGCTCGCCCAATTTCGCGTTTCTCATGCTGGACGGCGTGCGCGCGGCGCTGGGGGCTCTGCCCTGGGGGCCGCGGGTTCACATTACGCTGCACGATCATCTGTTCGCCGACGAGGTCAACCAGGGCCTCGCGGCGGGCAAGCGCTTCGCCGAGATCTTCGAGGAGCTGGCGCCGGGCGAGGATCTCGACGGCTTGCGCGAAAAATTCCGCATGAAGGCTTTCCAGAGGCGGCAGGAGGCGTTGCTGGCGACGCTGCGCGGGGCGGGTTGGACGGCGGGGGAGATTGTCGGGCTCGACCGCCGCGCGCTCGCCGATCCGCCGTTGGCGCTGGCCGCCGTTTTCGGCCGCTACGCGGAGGCGTTCGCCGCGCGCTTTCCTCAGGCCGCGCAGACGGACCCGATCATAGTCGATTGGAGCGGAAACGGCGTCGACGTCGCGCGCTTCCCTGAGCACCTCGCGCGCTTGCGTTCGGTTCGCATCAATATGGAGTTCAACGGCGCCTTGTGTCGCGGGCTCAAGCAAGTCCGCTATCGCGAGAAAGCGGATGGCGAGCTGACCGTCGTCGACTTCCTGCCGCGGCCGTCGATCGCGTGCAGCGCCGGTCGCTAGCGCTGGGCGCCAACAAACAATAATTCTGCGGAGGAGACATGCCGAAACTCATGCTGCACAATCAGGAAGCGCGGCGCGCATTGGCGCGCGGCGTCGCCAGGCTCGCCGCCGCCGTCGAGCCGACGCTGGGGCCGAAGGGCATGAACGCGATGATCGACCGCCCCATCGGCACGCCGATCATCACCCGCGACGGCGTCTCGATCGCCGCGGAGATCGAGCTTCCCGAGCGGTTCGAGAATATGGGCGCGCAGGTCGTGCGCGAGGTGTCGATGCAGACCAACGCCGTCGCCGGCGACGGCACCACGACGGCCATCGTGCTCGCCAACGCCCTCGTGCAGGCTGGGACGGCGGCCGCGGAGCGTGGGGCCAAGACTGTCGATCTCTGCCGCGGCATCGAGCGCGGCGTCGCCGTCGTGCTTGAACGGTTGAAGGGCGAGGCGCGGCCGGCCGGCGATCTCAAAACGCTCGGCGCGGTGGCGACCATCGCCGCGACCAACCCGACGCTCGGCGCGCTGGTCGCGGCGGCCTATGAGAAGGTCGGACAGAAGGGCGTCATCACAACCGAATACAGCGTCACGACGGAGACGACGCTCGACGTGCTCGAAGGCATGTCGTTCGATCGCGGCTATCTCTCGCATCACATGGTCACCGATCAGGAGACGATGACCGCGGTGCTGGAGCGTCCGCTGATCCTGATGACGGATCTGAAGATCAAGGCGCCGGGCGAACTTGATGCGGTCCGCGCGTTGGCGAAAAAGTTGAAGCGGCCGCTGATGATCGTGGCGGAGGAAGTGTCGCCCGAAGTGGTCGCAAGCCTGCTCGGCGGCGGCGCGGCGGGGCGGTTCCTGGTCGTGCATCCCCCGGAATACGGCCACTGGCGCAAGGCGCTGCTGGAGGACATGGCGATCCTCACCGGCGGCCGGGTCGTCGCGCGCGATCTCGGCGGCCGCATCGAGGAGGTCACCGAGCAGGATCTCGGCGGCGCCGCTTCGGTCAGGACCAACGCGAGCCATACCGCGATCCTGCGCGGCGAAGGCGATCCGGCGGCGATCCAATCGCGTCGCGTCCAGGTGCAGCGGCTGTATGAAAATGCGCCGCCGAACATCGAGCAGGACAAGTTGCGCGAGCGGCTCGCCAAGCTGTCGGGCGGCACGGCGGTGCTCTATGCGGGCGGGCTGACGCCGGTAGAGCAGAAGCGCACGGCGCAGTTGATTGAGGATGCGCTCAATGCGGTGCGCGCGGCGGCCGAGGACGGCGTCGCGCCCGGCGGCGGGACGACTTTGTGTCAGCTTGCTCCGGGCCTCGACCGCGTCATCGCCGAGGCGAGCGGCGACGTCGCCGAGGGCGTGCGGATCGTGCAATCGGCGTTGTCGCGGCCGCTCTGGCGCATTGCGACCAACGCGGGGCGCGACGCGGACGCCATCGTCACCGAGGTGAGGAAGTCGCCGACGGGGCGCGGCTACAACGCCGCGACGGAGACCTATGAGGACATGGTTGAGGCGGGCGTCATCGATCCCGTGCGGGTCACTTGCGCCGCGCTCGCCAATGCGGCGTCGGTGGCGACGCTGATCCTCACCACCGAAACGCTGGTTGGCGATTTCACCGAAGCGCCCGATCCGACCGAAGGTCCGACGCGCGGCGGCGGCGCGGAGAAGCTGGGCCGGGCGTAGCGGGCGATAGGGTTTGATTGACGCCGCCCGGCGCGCAGCCCCTAACCCTCTCCCCAAAGGGGAGAGGGAACGGTGGCCGCGATCGCCTGCGAGTCAAGCGCGGCTCAACCAAACGTGCGATGGGTCTGGACGCCGTATTGCGCGAGCTTGCGATAGAGCGTCGGGCGCGAAATGCCGAGGCGCTGCGCAACCTTGCTGAGATTGCCGCGCTCGGCCGTCAGCGCCTCGATCACCGCCTCGCGCTCGGTGTCCTCCAGCCGCTGCGGCTTCGCCGTCTCCCGCAAAGGCTCCGCGCGTGCAGCCTCGGCGCGCATTTCCCGCGGCAGATCCTGCCGGCGCACCAGCGGCGATGGCGACAACAGGTTGAGCCGCGACATCAGGTTGCGCAACTCGCGCACATTGCCGGGCCAACGATGGGCGCAGAGCGCCGCGATCGCGTCGTCGGTGAAGGCGATGACCGGCCGCCCATTCTGGCGCGCGGCCTTCTCGCTGTAATGGCGGATCAGCAGCGGAATGTCGTCGCCGCGCTCGCGCAACGGCGGCACATGGATCGATACGGCGCCGATGCGATAGTAGAGGTCACTGCGGAACCGCCCGGCTTCGGCTTCCGCTTCGAGGTCGCGGTTGGTCGAGGCGATGAGCCTCACGTCGACCGGGCGGTCGCGCGAGTCGCCGATGCGGCGCACCACGCGCTCCTCCAGCACCCGCAGCAGGAACGGTTGGATCTCGAGCGGCAGTTCGCCGATCTCGTCGAGGCTCAGCACGCCGGCGCTGGCGAGTTCGAACACGCCGGTCTTGCCTTCCTTGGCCGCGCCGGTGAAGGCGCCGCCGACGTGGCCGAACAATTCGGCGCCAAACAGATCGCGCGTGATCGCGCCGCAGTTCAGCGCCACGAACGGTCCCTGCGCCCGGTCGCTCTCGGCGTGAATGAGCCGCGCGAACAATTCCTTGCCGACGCCGGTCTCGCCGTGGATCAATATCGAGATGTCGGGGCTCGCGCGCGCGAGGCGGCGGGCGGCGTCGACGGCGGCGCGTAAGGCTTCGCATTCGCCGACGATGTCGCAAGCCTTCTCCGGCGCGCGCGCAGGCGTCGAAATTCGCGCCGGGCGCGCGCCGGGCGCGCTGAACGGAAACACCAGCGCCGCGCCGCGAATCTCGCCGTCGAGCCGCAGCGGGTTGAAATGGCAGGCGCTCAACAGGGCGTCAGGGAAGGTCGAGCCTTCGGCCTTGGTCAGGTCGGTCAGCGGGCCGTCAAGGATCTTGTCGCCGCAATCGATCAGCAGCGGTCGTTCCGTTCTGACGCCGGAAACCGCGGGAAAGTTGTTGACGAAGGTGGCGCGCCCGCGCCGGTCGACGATGACGAGGCCGTCGCGATGGGTGTAGCCGGGCGAACTGGCGATGAACGTCTCCAACAACCGCGTGCGCTCCTCGCGCTGCTGGCGGGCGAGCGCCTGCTCGATCTCGCGCGCGAGCGCGGCGACGAACACCGGATTGTGCGGGCGGAAGATCTTGGTGTGGCCGGAAAGGTCGACCACCCCGACGATCTTGCCGTCCAGGGGATCGCGGATCGGCGCGCCGGCGCAGGTCCAGCCTTTTATGCCGGCGCAGAAATGCTCGGCCGCATGGACGAACACCGGCTCGCCGGCGGCCAGCGCTGTGCCGATGCCGTTGGTGCCGACCGCGCATTCGCCCCAGCAGCCGCCGACCGCGAGATGGATGTCGGCGCCGGAATGCAGCGTCGATTTATCGCCCAGCGCGTCGATCATCACCCCGTCCGCGTCGGCCAGAACCAGCATGGCGCCGGTGCCTTCGAGCAGCGGGCTGAGCGAGGCGAAGCTCGGCCGCGCGGCGGTCAGCAGTTCGGCGTTCTTGCGCGCGATCTGCCGCAATTCCTCGCGGTCGTCGTTGATCGGCGCCGCTGCGCCGCCCGCGTCGACGCCGCGCTCCCGACTGCGCCGCCAGGAATTCCCGATCAGCGAGCGCACGCGCGGAGAAGCTTCCGCGCCCGCCGCATGGCCCGAGACGAAGTTCTCCCAGGCGTCCATTGTCGCGATTTCGTCGTAGCGCAGCGCCGACAGCGGCGTCGCGGCGCTGGGCGCGGGCGACCTTGGCATGAGGCTATCCAGGGTTGGAGGAACGCTCGCCTGAGTCTGGCGCCGGCCGGGCGGAATGCGCGCGCGTCATTGCGCTTCGAAGCCGAGGCGGCGCGCGATTTCGGCGACAAGCGCGTCCTCGCCGCCGTCCGCCGCCAATTCCGCCGCGTCGAGATCCTCGATCGCCTCGACGATGACAGCGGCCGCCGGCGCCGGAAACCGGTTCGCCGCCGTCGCCAGCACAAACCACAAGGCGCCGTCCCGCCGGCGTATTTCGCCCAGATGATGCAACTGGCGGCCGGAATTGTCGTCGACGACGACGACGCGGCCGTTGAGCGTGGCGCGCACGACCGGCCGCGCCGCCTGCGCCGGGGCGGGCTCGCCGCCGACGACGTGCAACCTCGTCTTCTCGGCCGCCGGGGCGGGCGCTTTCGCCGCCTTGGAGGCCGAATAGCCGCCCTCCGTGAGATGATCGGCTATGCGGGTGATCGTCGCGCGGTTGTTGTCGAGGATGGACTTCAGTCGCGCGTCTTCCGGGCGCGGACCTTCCCGGCGCGAAATGATCTCGACCATGTCTCCTCCCGCGCTGGGCTCGGCGGGCGCGCCCGCCGCATCTGCGACAATTTGACCTAGCGTATAGCAGAGAAGCGCAGTCGGGCAGTAGAGGGCTACTACTCCTTTTTCTGGTCCGCCGGGCAACGCCGAGGCGAACGCAGAACTGCGGTTCGGTTGCCTGAAATTGCCTCAATCGAGGTAATGTCGATAAAGACGAGCCCGCGTTCCGAAATGAGTTTCTAATATAAATCATGCGCTTACAAAATGCATCGGCCGAGCGTCGGCAGGGCGGAGCGGTTGCGACGCCGACCGCGCCGCTTGCCGGGATCGCGGCCGGCTATCCGCCCGACGCCGCCGCAAAGGATCAAACCAACGTGAGCGCGCGGTTCGCGGACAAGGGAGCCTTGCCGCGCCGCGCGCCGGGCGAGCGCTTGCCGGATCGCCTGGGCGACGCCTATCCCGCGAAGCGGGACTCGGGTACGCCGCGGATGCCGAGGTCGTAGATCGCGAACAGGCTGCCGCGCAGTTGGCCGTCGCCGGGGAAGCGCGGCAGCGGCGGTTTGGCCATCGAGGAAACGAACAGGATGTCGAGGTTGGGTCCGCCGAACATCACGCTCGTCACCTTCTTGACCGGCATCTCGATGACGCGCTCGACCTTGCCTTCCGGCGTGTAACGCACCAGCCGGCCATCGTAGACTAGCGCGCTCCAGACGCAGCCTTCCGCGTCCACCGTGGCGCCGTCCGCCGCGCCGCCGCGCGAGCGGTCGACCTTGCAGAATGTGCGCCGGTTGGAGACGCGGCCCGTGTCGAGATCATAGTCGTAGGCCCAGATTTCGCCGGTCCAGGTGTCGGCGAAGTAGAACGTGCGCCCGTCCGGGCTCCAGCACGGCCCGTTGGAGACAATGATCCCGTCGTCGAGCTTGTGCAGGCTGAGATCGGGATCGAGCCGGTACAAGGCGCCATTGGGGCCTTCCTCCATGGTATCCATGGAGCCGGCGACAAAGCGGCCGCGCTTGTCGACCTTGCCGTCGTTGATGCGGTTGTTGGGTTTGTCGGACTCGGGATCGACGATGAGTTGCGTCTCGCCCGTCTTGAAATCGAGGAAGTGGAAACCGCTGGCGAGCGACAGCACCGCGCCGCCTTGTTGGCGCAACGCCATCGAGCCGATCTTGGCCGGCACGTCCCAGGCGCGCACTTCGCGCCCGTCCGCCGTGCAGCGGAACACATTGCAACCAAAACTGTCGATGAAATAGAGCCGCTGCTCCTCGACGTCCCACAGCGGGCCCTCGCCGAGAATCGTCTTGACGTCGATCAGCACTTCGATGCGCATGGCGTCCTCCCCTTTGATGTTCAACCGGCGAAGCGCGGCTCCGGCAGGCCACGCACGCCGAGCCCGTAGACGGCGAACAGCCCGCCCGCCTCGCGCTCCCTAGGCTTCACGCCGTTGACCGTGCGCGCCATCGAGGTGACATAGGCGACGTCCAGGTTGGGGCCGCCGAAGCTGAGGCTGGTCGTGCTCTCGACCGGCAGGCCGACGGTGCGGTCGAGCCGGCCGTCGGGCGCGAAGCGCACGAGCTTGCCTTCGTAGACGCTGACGCTCCAAACAAACCCTTCGGCGTCCACCGTCGCGCCGTCCGGCAGACCCTTGAGCCGGTGAGCCGGGAAGCAGCAGAACACGCGGCGGTTGCTCGCCGCGCCGGTCGCGGCGTCGTAGTCGTAGGCCCGGATCTCGCGCGCGTGCGTGTCGGCGAAATAGAACGTGCGGCCGTCCGGGCTCCAGCACGGGCCGTTGGAGCAGACGATGCCGTCGTCGAGCTTCGTCACGGCGCCGCTCGCCTCGAGGCGGAACAGCGAGCAAAGGGGGTCGCGTTCCTCATAATCCATGTAGCCCGCGACGAAGCGGCCCTGCCGGTCGACTTTGCCGTCGTTCATGCGGATGCGCGGCTTGCCGGGGTCGGGGTCGACGAGCTTGCGACAGCCGCCGGTCGCGAAGTCGAGCGCATAGAAGCCGTCGCGCAGCGAGACGATCGCGCCCCCGCTCTGTCGCAGCGCGAGCGAGCCGATGTGCTCGGGGACGGACCACGTGCGCGGCGAGCCGCCCGTCGCGTCGCAGCCATGCACCTTCGCGCCGAGGCTGTCGATCCAGTAGAGCCGTTGCTCGCCGACGTCCCATACCGGACCCTCGCCGAGTTCGGCGCGCGCGTCGGCGATCAATTCGATCCGCAGCATGGCGGCAACTCCTTCAGAACGCGACCTTGTCGCCGCCCTTCAGCTCCAGGATCTCGCGCGCCTCGTCCGGCGTGGCGATGCTCAATCCCAGACCCTCGAGAATCTGGCGCACCGCGCGCACCTGCTCGGCGCTGCTGGTCGCCAGCTTTCCCGGACCCGCCCACAGCGAGTCTTCAAGTCCGACGCGCACATTGCCGCCCATCGCGGCGGCCTGCGCGGCGATGGGCAGCTGGTTGCGGCCGGCGCCGAGCACCGACCATTTGTAGCTGTTTCCGAACAGCCGGTCCGCCGTGCGCTTCATGTGCATGACGTCTTCCGGATGAGGGCCGATGCCGCCGAGAATGCCAAACACGGTCTGCACGAACAACGGCGGCTTGACGAGGCCGCGCTCGAGGAAATGCGCGAGATTGTAGAGATGCGAGGTGTCGTAGCATTCGAACTCGAAGCGCGTTCCGGCGGGCCCGAGCGTGCGCAACACGAACTCGATGTCCTTATAGGTGTTGCGGAACACGAGGTCGCGCGAGTTCTCCAGCGCCGGCGCCTCCCAGTCGTGCTTGAATTGCTTGAAGCGGTTCAGCATCGGGAACAGCCCGAAGTTCATCGAGCCCATGTTGAGCGAAGCGACCTCGGGCTTGAACGTCTCCGCCGGCTTCACCCGCTCCGCGACGGTCATATAAGGCGCGCCGCCTGTCGTCAGGTTGACGACGGCCTTGGTCGCCTGTTTGATGCGCGGCAGGAAGCGGGCGAACGCTTCCGGGCTCTGGTCTGGCTTGCCTGTCTGCTCGTCGCGCGCGTGCAGATGCACGATGGCTGCGCCCGCCTCGGCCGCGTCGATGGCGGCCTTGGCGATCTCGTCCGCCGTCACCGGCAGATACGGCGACATCGATGGGGTATGAATCGCGCCGGTGACGGCACAGGTGATGATGACTTTGTTCGTCGCCATGTTAGCCTCCTAGTTTCCGATTTCCTTGTCCGCGCGGCGCTTTTGCGCCGCGAGCGCCATCAACCGGCGATCACGCCACGCCTGCCGTTCAACCAGCCGATCGGCCGGCGTTCGTTTGCGCCGCTCGCCCTCGACCTCCGCCATGACCGGTCCGGCCCAATCGACGCGCCGTTGCTGGGAGAGAAAGATGCCGGCATAGATCTTCTGATACCGCTCGGCGTAATCGCGCACGCCGGCGGGCGCATTGAGGTCGATGGTCTCAAACGGCCCCATGAAGCTCCAGCGCAACGCCAGCCCCTCGCGGATGCCGATGTCGACATCCTCGACTCCGGCGTAACCGTCGGCGACGAGCCGGAACGCCTCTTCGAGCAGCGCGCCCTGCAGCCGATTCATCACGAAGCCGTCGAGTTCCTTCTTCATCACGATCGGCGCATGACCCGCCGCACGCAGGAAGGCCGCCGCGCGCTGAACCACGGCCGGGTCAGTCCATGGCGCCGGCACGACCTCGGCGGCGGGAATCAGATAAGGCGGGTTGATTGGATGCACGACCAGACAACGCGCGCGGCCGGGCAGGTTCTCTGTAAAGGCCGAGGGCAGGATGGCGGAGGTGGAGCTTGCCAGCACGGCGTCGGGCGCGGCCAGCGAATCGAGGCGAGCGAAGATGTCGCGCTTGACCGCGACGTCCTCCGGCGTGTTCTCCTGCACGTGGATCGCGCCCGCCAGGGCCTCGCCGAGGTCGGCGAAGGGCTTCATCCGCCCGCGCAGGTCCTGCGCCGAGGCGCCGTTCAGCAGGTCGTTGGCGACGAGATCGGGCAGCACGGATTCGATATAGGCGAGCGCCTTCGCCGGCGCGGAGACGTCGGCGTCCCACAGCGCCACCTCATGGCCGGCGCGGGCGTGGCTGATCGCCCAGCCGCGTCCGACGAAGCCCGCCCCTACGATTGCGACTTTGCTCATCTAAAGCGTCTCCACATTGCCGTCGACGGCGAGCGACTGGCCGGAAATGTTGCGCCCCGCCGGTGACAGCAGATAGGCCACCGTAGCCGCCACATCGCCCGCCGTCACCATGCGGCGCAAGGAGACGCGCTCCAGATAGGTGCGCTCCATCGCCTCGTAGCTGACCTCGGTCTGTTTTGCGCGCGCCGCGATCACGCCCGTCATCCGCGGACCCTCGACTATGCCCGGAAGGATCGCGTTGACCCGGATGTTGGACGGCCCCAGTTCCTTGGCGAGGCTCTGCGTGAAGCCGATGACGCCGAACTTCGCCGCCGAATAGGGCGTGCGGAAAGCATAGCCGTGCCGGCCGGCCGCCGACGACATGTTGACGACGGCGCCGCCGCCCGCCGCCTTCAACAACGGCACGGCGTGATGCGCGCAGAGGAACTGACCCGTCAGACAAACGTCGAGCGTGCGTCGCCAGTCGGCCGGCGCAATCTCCTCGATGCCGCCGGTTGGCCCGGCGATTCCTGCATTGTTGATGAGCGCGTCGAGGCCGCCGAGCGAGCCGCGAGCTTCCGCGAACAACCGCTCCACGTCGGCCTCGGTGGCGACGTCGGCCTTGGTTGCGCCGGATTGCGGATGCGCGGCGCGAAACGCTTTCAGGAACTCGTCGGAGACGTCGCAAATATGCACGCGGGCGCCGCGCGCGATGAGCACGTCGCTGATCACGCGGCCGATCCCCGAGGCGCCGGCGGTGACGATCACCCTGAGGCCGGGCGCTAAGGCGAACACGTCGTCGGTCATTGGGATCTCCCTCTCATCCGGCGCGCCGCTCGCGCAACGCCATGACGGCGGCGAGCACAACGAGGCCGAACACTATTGTGCGGGTCGCGTAGGGCAGGGTGGTTCCCGCCAGCAGCGTCTGCAGGGCGGTCAGCAGCAAGGCGCCGCCGAGCATGCCGAGATAATGCCCGCGTCCGCCGGTGATCAGCGCGCCGCCGATGACGACGACGGCGATGGACGGCAACAAATATTCGTCGCCCATGCCAAGGCTCGCCTGGCCCGAGAAGCCGGTCAGCAAAATGCCGACAATGGCCGAGCAGACGCCCGACAGCATGTAGACGCCAATCAGCGTCGCGCCGACCGGCACGCCCGACAAGGCCGCCACGCGCTCGCCATTGCCGATGGCGTAGACCCGCCGCCCGAATGGCGTCTTGCCGAGCAACAGAACAGCGACGACGACGAACAGCGCCATGAACAACACCACCGGGGTGACGGCGAGTTCGCGACTGGTCATGAAACCGCGCAGCAGTGGCGAGGAGAAGCCGTCCGGCGTGCCATTGGAGTAGATCAGGGCCAGACCTTGCAGCACGCCGTTGACGGCGAGCGTCATCACGATCGGCGACACGCCAAGTCCCACGATGCCAAGCCCGTTGACGAAACCGACCGCGGCGCCGACGATAAGCGTCATCGGCAGCGCGTAAAGCAGGGCCGCGTCCGAGCCCTTGACCATGCCGGCGAGCAGGACGCCGCTGAGGCCGATGGTCCAGGGCACGGAGAGATCGAGGCCGCCGGTCAGGATCACGGCGCCCTGACCGAGCGCGAGCACGGCGAGGAACGAAGTAAGAACAGCGAGCGAATTGTAGTAGGACGCGTTGGTTAGCGCGCGCCCTACGGCGAGCTGCGTCGCGATGATGACCAGCGCGAAGCAGACATAGGCCGGCAACGCGAAGCGCAACGCCTCGACGTTGCGGACCCAAATGTTTGGCGTCGGCGACGCGAGGCGGTCGGCCCGCGCCGCGCCCGCGGGCAACGTGAGATGCTTGGGCGCGCGCGCGCGTTGGCTCGGCAAGCGGCCCTGCAGCCGCGCGCGCAGGCGCAGGCGCAGGCGGCGGAAGTGGCCGACGAGCGCCGAATCCGGGCTCAGCGAGCCGCCCAGCACCGCGAGAATCAGGATCGAGCCCTCCGCGATGGTCGAGTAATAGGCGGAGACGTTGAGCACCAGCAGAATGTTGACCACCATCATCAGCACATAGGCGCCGAACGCGGAGCCGAGCGGTCCGCCGCGCCCGCCGCCCAGCGTCGTGCCGCCGACGACGACGGCCGCAAACATCTGCAACAGAATCGGGTTGCCGATCAGCGGATCGGCCGAACCCGTCTGCGCGCTGATGAACACGCCGGCGAGTCCATAGCAGCCGCCGGCGATGACATAGACGAGGAATTGCGTCAGCCGCGTGCGCACGCCGACCGCGCGCGCGGCCTCGAAATCGCTGCCGATGGCGTAGATGGCGACGCCGAGGTTGGAGCGTTTCAGCCACGCCCACAACAGCAGCACGATGGCGATGAGCAGGATAGGCTTCGGAGCCAAGTTGGGGATGGCGTCGCCGACCATGAGGTCGCCGAGCGCCACCGAAACCTGCCCTCCGGGCTTGTCCATGATCAGCAACGTGACGCCCTGAACTATGAACATCGTGGCGAGCGTGACGACGATCGGCTGCATGCGCAGCACGGCGACGAAGAAGCCGTTGAACGCGCCCGACGCCATGCCGACGCCGACGCCCGCCGCGACCAGCACGAAGGGCGAGAGGCCGGGGTCCTGCAACGATGACGCGAGTACGACGTTGACCAGCGAGATCACCGCGCCCGCCGAGAGGTCGAAACCGCCCGACAGCACGACGATCGTCTGCCCGATCGCCGCCAGCGCCAGCGTCGCGCCGCTCGCCGCCATCTGCGAGAGGTCGTAATAGGTGAGACGCACGGCGCCGATATTGGCGATGGTCGCCAGCAGGATCGCGAACACGGCGATCGCGATGACGAGGCCGCGCTGGCGCCCGAGACGGCGCAGCCCCAGCGCCGGAGGCGGGCTTGCGAGCTTACGGTGGGCGGCGTTCGCCATGGTCACGCCGCCCTCCCGTCGGCTTGCGCCCCCAGTGCGGCGCGAAGGATCGCCTCCTCCGTCATCTCCTCGCCTTGCAACTGCGTGACGACCCGGCCCCGATAGAACACCAGCGCGCGGTCGGCGAGGTGGACGATTTCGGGGACCTCCGTGGAATACAACAACACCGCGCCGCCGGCGTCGGCATAGGCGCGGATCAACCGGTACAGCTCGTTCTTGGTGCCGACGTCGATGCCGCGGGTGGGATCGTAGAGCAGCAGCACGCGGCTCTCGGCGAGCAACCATTTGGCGATGGCGATCTTCTGCTGGTTACCGCCGGAGAAGGCGCCGACGCGGGTCCACAGCGCGCGGCGGTCGACGTCGACGCGTTCGAACACGGCCTCCACCGCGGCCGTCTCGGCGCGCTCGTCAATCAGCAGGCGCGAGAAGCGCGAGACCACCGGCAGCGAGGCGTTGTGCTTGCCGCTCAGCTTCATCGACAAGGCTTCGGTCTTGCGGTCTTCCGGCACCAGGCTGATGCCGATGTGGGCGCGCACGGCGTCGCTCGGCGAGGCGATCACGATGGGCAGGCCGTCGACCCTGAGATGCCCGCTTCTGAGATCGGTCATGCCGAAGCAGGCGAGGAACAGGTCGAGCTGCCCCATGCCCTGCAACCCGGCGACGCCGAGAATCTCCCCGGCGCGCAGCGAGAACGAGACGTCCTTGAGCTTGGCGCCGCCGGCGAGACGCTCGCCGCCGAGCACTTCCGGCCCCGGCGTCCGCTCAAGCGCGCCGCGCGGCGGAAACGCGTGCTCGAGCGCGCGCCCGACGATCATCGCGATCACCTCGTCATCGGCGAAGGCCGAAACCGCGTCGGTCGCGATATGGCCGCCATTGCGAAGCACGGTCATGCGATCGCAGAAGTCGCGCACCTCGCCCAGACGATGCGAGATGAACACCGTCGTCACGCCCTTCTCGCGCTGATCGGCGATCAGCCGGCCGAGCCAATCGACATCGCGGCCGGAGAGCGTCGAGGTCGGCTCGTCGAGCAGCAGGATGCGCGGCCGGCGGAACAGAGCGCGCGCAATCTCGATCTTCTGCCGCTCGGCGAGATCGAGGTCGCGGATCTCCTCGTCGAGATGAATGTCGTCGAGCCCGAGCGCGGCGAAATGCTGCGCCACCGCCGCGCGCGCGGCGCGGCGCCGGATCGCGCCGAATGGGTTGAGCGGCCCCTGCGGCAGGATCATGTTGTCGAGCACGGTGAGATCGCCGATCAGCGTCATTTCCTGGAACGCGGTCTGCAATCCCTGCGCCTGCGCCTCGCGCGGCGAGCCGAGGCGGACGCGCTGGCCGAACAGCCGGAACCCGCCCGCGTCTGGTTGCGCGAGGCCCGACAGCAGTTTCACCAGCGTCGATTTGCCGGCGCCGTTCTCGCCGAGCAGCGCGTGCACCGAGCCGCGCCGGATCGCGAACGACACGTCGTCGACCGCGACCGTCGGCCCATAGGCCTTGCGGACGCGCTCGACCGCGACGGCGATGTCGCCGCCGTCCGGCGCGGCGGGGTTCACGGTTCGGGCTGGCCGACCAGCGCCGCCTGCAGGCCGATCTCCGGCGTCTGCGCGGAATAGATCGAGGCGAACCAGCCGGGATTGGGCACCAGCGCGGGCGGGAAGGCGTTGCAGCCGCCCTTCATTTCCTCCCACGTGCCCTCCTTGCAATATTTGACCGTGTCGTTGGTCACCAGCGGCAGCGGCAGCGTGATGCGCTTCGGGATGTCCTTGCCTTCGAGCTTCTCGACCGCGAGTTTCAGCGCATAGCCGCCGGCGTAGGGCGGCGAAGCGTAGGAGATGCGCGGCGCCGCCATCGGCGCATAGGTTCCGTTCGCGCCCTCGACCTGCGTGTCGGCCGGCAGCATCTGGATGCGGCCGCCGTTCGAGCCCTCGCCGGCGCAGGGCTTCAGTTGATCCGGCTTCTTGCCGGCCTCGATCTGCATGGTGTTGGCGGTGTAGCAGCCGACCTGCATCCACAAGCCGTCGACTTGGTCCCAGTTGTGCGTGGCGAGGATCTTCGACAGCTCCGTGCGCGCCACCGCCTGGCTCCACATGCCGACCGCCTCGCCAATGATTTTGATGCCGGGATATTTGGCGAACACTTCCTTGGCCGCCTTGGTGCGGGCGGTGTCGACCGAGGTGCCGGGCACGCCGGTGATGACGACGATGTCGCCCTTGCCGTTGAGCTTCTTGGCCAGCCACTCGCCGGTGACACGGCCTGCTTCTTCTTGATTGATAGTGACGTTATAGGCGCAGGGCTCGCTGATCTCGCCGTCATAGGCGATGATCATCACGCCCTTGTCGCAGGCGTTCTTCACCGCGGCGTTGAGCGCGGTCGGCGAGATCGGATAGACGACGATGGCTTGCGCGCCCTGCTGCACCATGGCGTTGATCTGCTGGATCTGGCGCTGCGCATTGGGCCCGGCGACTTGGACCTGGAGGTCGACCTTGTCCTTGAAATCCTTGTGCGCCGCCATGGCCTTGACCATGTTGGCCGCTTCGGCCTGCCAGTCGTTGCCGATGTAGCTCATCGACAGGAATATCTTGAATTTTTTGTCGGCGGCGTCGGCCTGCGCCGCGAGCCCGAGGCCAGCGGCCAGACTCAGAACGCCTGCCCAGGTCGCGCAGGATTTGCGACTGGTCTTCATCAACTTCCTCCCTATGGGCCCGTCGTTTGCGGGCGGAATTCCCTCGACCCGACGTTGATCGTCGGCGCCCTTGGCTTGTGATCATAGATCATTGATCCTAACCTGCGCAAGGGGAGGCGGCGCAGGGGGCGCGCGCCGAGGCCGCGCGGGCAGGAGAATCGATGTGAGCTCGTCGGTGGAAGCCGTTGCAAAACCGGATCTTTCTGTTGCACGTGCGCCGCGCGGCACGCTGCAGGATTTTGTTTTCCGTCAACTTTGCGAGTTGATCCTCAACGGCGAGATCGCGCCGGGGCAACTCATCACCATCCAGTCCCTCGCCGACGCTTTCGGGGTCAGCGCGATGCCGGTGCGGGAGGCGCTGCAGCGGCTGACCGCGGGGCGGGTGCTGAAGGTCATCTCCAGCCGCTCCATCGGCATTCCGCCGTTGACCGCGGAGCGGCTGGCGGATCTGCGGCGCGTGCGGCTCGAAGTGGAATCGCTGGCCGCCATTTGGGCCGCGCCCAATATCGGCGAAGCCGACATCGCCGCGCTGCAAGCCAGCGTCGCCGATTTGGAGGAGGCGGCCGCGACCGGCGACAACAAGCAATATCTGCGCGCCAACCGGGCGTTTCACTTCCGGATCTATCAGGCGGCGCGATCCGACGCGCTCTACGCCATCATCGAGACGCTGTGGCTGCAGATCAGCCCTTACTTCCATCTGCTGCGCGCGTCGGGAAACTATTTCAAGGCCAACGAGCAGCATGAAATCATGCTTTCGGCCCTGCGTGCGCGCGATGAGGCGGCGCTCAGTCTCGCGGTCCGCAACGACATTGAAGCGGCCTATCGCGTGCTGGTTCAACTGCTGGAATCAGACAAGAGCAAGATGCCTTAAGCCCGGCGGCCGCCTGTTTCGCCGCCCCAGGGCGGGCGTCGCCAAGCCTCGACGACAGCTTGACGTCGCCGCCGGTCGGATCCCGGCGGGATCGACGAAGGCGTCGCGCGCAGGGAGCGATCCGCAGGGACCGCCTCGCGGTTGCATTTTTCCCGAAGCCGCGGGGCGCCGGGGCGTCCTCACTGTTCCCTCCGGCCGCCTTTGGCCTAAACTCGCGGCATGCGAATCGTTACCTATCGCGACCTGCGCCCCGGCCGGTTCGGCAAGCCGCTGGCGCGCCTGAGCGCGGCTCTGGCGCGCGGCGATTTCGCGGCGGCGGGGCTCAAGAAGCTGGCGCCGACGCCCTATTGGCGCGCCAAGCTCAGCGACGAGGCGCGCCTGCTGTTGCAGTTCGTCCCCTTCCAGGGCGAGACCGTCTGCCTGTTGCTGGAAGTCATTGCCGACCACGCCTACGAAAAGTCCCGCTTCCTGCGCGGCGCCGCGGTGGATCGCGACAAGATCGAGGCCAGCCCGGACGATCTCAAGCCCGAACCCGAGGCGCGGCCGGGATGGGAATTCAAATGGCTGCCGCCGGAGACGGTCGCGTTCGACCTGCTCGACAAGCCAATCGTGCTCGACGACGCCCAGGAGGAAGTGCGCCGGCATGCGCCGCCGCTGGTCATCATCGGCCCGGCAGGCTCAGGCAAGACGGCCGTGACTCTCGCCAAGATGCGCGAGGCGAGCGGAGACGTGCTCTACGTCACGCTTTCGGCCTATCTCGCGCAGACCGCGCGCCGGCTCTATGGCGCGCACGGCTACGAAAATCCGCAGCAGAACGTCGAATTCATGAGCTTTCGCGAGCTGGTCGACTCCATCGCCATTCCCGAAGGCGAAGAGGTCGGTTTCTCCGCCTTTCGCGCGTGGTTCGAGCGAAGGCGCGGCGGCCTCAAGGGCGATCTCAGGCAGGCGGACGCGCATGCGCTGTTCGAAGAGTTGCGCGGCGTGCTCGGCGCGCCGGCGCAAGCGGCGCTGACGTTGGCGCAATATCAGGAATTGGGGCTGCGTCAGTCGCTCTACGCCGCGGGCGAAGCGCGCACGGCCGTCTATGACCTTTTCGACAAATATCGGGAATGGTTGAAGGCGGAGAAGCGGTTCGACCTCAATCTCGTTTCGCACGACTGGCGCGCCAAGGCCGAGCCGCGTTACGATTTCGTCGTCATCGACGAGGTGCAGGATTTCACCAACGCCGAACTCGCGCTGGTCTTCGATACGCTGAAGTCCAAGGACTGCTTTCTGCTGTGCGGCGATTCGCATCAGATCGTGCACCCGAACTTCTTTTCCTGGGCCGCGTTGCGCGCCTTGTTCTGGCGCGAGCGCCACGACGGCGAGGCGCCGGCGTCGCGCGAGATCTCGGTGCTGCAAACCAATTTCCGCAACACTCAGGCGGTCACCGGCCTCGCCAATCGCCTGCTCAAGATCAAACAGGCGCGTTTCGGCTCGGTCGACCGCGAGAGCAATTTCCTCGTCAGATGCGCGTCCGAAGCGCCCGGCGCGGCGCAACTGCTGAAGGGCGACGACAAGACGCTGCAGGCGCTCGACGCGGCCTCGCGCGCGTCCGTGCGCTACGCCGTCATCGTTCTGCGCGACGAAGACAAGGCGGCCGCGCGCGCGCATTTCAAGACGCCGCTCGTATTCTCCGTCCATGAGGCGAAGGGGCTCGAATATCCCAACGTGATCCTGTTCCAGATGATCTCCTCCAACCGCGCGGCTTACGCCGAAGTGTGCCGCGACGTGAACGCAAGCGATCTCGCAGGCGAGGAGCTGGAATTCCGCCGCGCCCGCGACAAGGCGGACAAGTCGCTCGAACTCAACAAGTTCTACGTCAACGCGCTCTATGTCGCGATGACCCGCGCCGTCGAGGGGCTGACGATCGCCGAGAGCGACGTCGAGCACCCGCTGTTGCGGTTGCTCGAGCTCAGACAAACCGCTGAAGCCGCCGCGGCGCCGGCGCTCGCCTCGAGCAAGGCCGAATGGGCGCAGGAGGCGCGAAAGCTTGAGCTGCAGGGCAAGCAGGAGCAGGCGCGCGCGATCCGCGAGACCTTCCTCACCGCCAAGCCGACGCCCTGGGCGCCGTGGTCGCTGGCGAGCCTCGCGGAATGGACGCCCAAGGCGCTCGACCCGAAGAATCCTTCAGCCAAGATCAAGCAGACGCTGCTCGACTATGCGCTGTGGCACGGGCAGGGCGGCTATGTCGAAAAGCTCGCGCAGGCGAATTTCGCGCCAGCGCTGGCGCTGACCCACCGTGGCGAGTTGTTGGCTCGCCACGCGAATGTTTTTCACGATCGCAAGTTCGTCAATCCCGCGAAGATCCCCGGCTTCGCCGACGATCCCCGCAATCCGATGGGCCGGACGACGCGCGCCGCAGCGGCGATGCGCGAGCGGCAGTTGCGGCCCTATCTCGAACGCTCGCCGAAACCCGTGCTGCAGGACTGCGAACTCTACGGGGTCGATCACAGGACCTATTGCGGCGCGACGCCGTTGACGCTCGCCGCGCGCGCCGGAAACGTCGGGCTGATCGAAGCCTTGCTGACGCGCGGCGCCGATCCCGAACTTGTCGACGACTACGGCCACACCGCCTGGATGGGCGCGCTCAACCGCGCCGTGGACGATCACGCATTCGCACGCGCTCATCTCGGCGCCCTGTTCGAACGGTTGGGCCCCGAGACGCTCGACGTGCAGGCCGACGGGCGGCTTGTGCGGCTGGAGCGCGGGCAGGCCGAATTCTGGCTACTCGGGTTGATGCTGGCGAGCCTGAAGACCCACGCCGGCGGCCTCGTCGCCCGGCCGCTCGGGCCCTGGCGTTACACCCGCGGCTTCTTCGCCGAAGGCCTGCGCCAGACGCTGGAATGTCTGCCCGAACATCTGTGGGCGAAGGCGCGACGCAAACGGGAGTACATCAGCGCCGTCCTGGCGCGAGCGGAAATCGAGTCGAGCTACCGGCCCGCGCGCAGGCTGTGGAAGCGGCGCGATGTCGGTCATTACGTGCCGGCGCCGGACCTGAAGCTGAGGCGCAAGACGGCCGCGGGCGAGGGCTGGGCTCCCATCGCCGAAGCGCTCAACCTGGAGGCGGTCGGCGCCGCGAGCGAAGGCGATTTCTTTGAAGAGTACTGGCTGGCGCCCGAGGCGCCTGGCCTACTGGAGTAGCAAGGGAGCTTCAGGCTCCCGAAGCAATCCCGGGGGCCTTGACATCTATACCATTCGGTATAGAAGGGACGCATGCAGAATGCGCCCGTCGACAATCGCGTCGAGCTGATGGATCGCGCGCTCGAATTGTTCGCCGCTTACGGCTATGACGGCGTAGGCGTACAACAAATCTGCCAGGCCGCGGCTGTCACCAAGCCGACGCTCTATCACTATTTCTGCAACAAACGCGGGCTGCTCGAAACGCTGCTGAAGCATCGCTTCGAGGAATTGCTTTCGCCGTTGCGGGAATTGTCCAAGACGGAGGTGGACCTGGCGGGGACGCTGGAGCGCGCCGCATCGATCGTGTTCGCATTTGCGAGAAAGAATCCGAGCTTTTACCGGCTCTATCTGGCGCTCTGGTTTGCGCCTACGCAGAGCGAGGGACGCGAGGTCGCTTCCCGGTTTCACGCGCTGCATTTCGAGGCGTTGGAAGCCGTCTGCGGCGCGGCGATGCGAGCGGAGCCGGGATTGAGGCCCCGCGTGCGGGCGCTCACTGCGAGCTTCCTGGGGATGCTCAACAACACCATCGGCCTTGCGCTCAACAACCACGGCGCGCTCAACGATCGCGTCGCGTACGCCGTCGTTGATCAGTTTCTGCACGGAATTCTTCAGCGCCCCGCCGCTGTCGGCAGATCGGAGCAGAGGAGATGACAGACATATACCGTTCGGTACAAGATCCCGCGCTCGCGCCCAACTCGCCCGCCTGGGTCGAGCACGCGATTTTCTGGCAGGTTTATCCGCTTGGATTTGTCGGGGCGCCGGTGCGCCCGACCGCCGAGGCGGGGACGGCTCACACGCTGGGACGGCTGATCCACTGGCTCGACTACGCGGTCGAGTTGGGCGCATCCGGCCTGCTGCTGGGACCGATCTTCGCTTCGACCAGCCACGGCTACGATACGACGGACCACTTTCTGCTCGACCCGAGGCTCGGCGACGCGTCCGATTTCGACGCGCTGATTGAGGCGGCCCGCAAGCGCGGCCTGCGCGTCGTGCTTGACGGGGTGTTCAACCACGTATCGCGCAAGCATCCGGCGTTCCGGGACGTTCTCGCGCATGGCGACGGCGCCGCGTTTGCGCGCTGGTTTCGGCGCGCGCGCAACGACGCCGCCGGCTACGAGGTGTTCGAGGGGCATGACGACCTTGTCGTGCTGAACCACGGCGAGCCCGCGGTCGCCGACCATGTCGTCGCCGTGATGAACCATTGGCTCGACCGCGGCGCGAGCGGCTGGCGGCTCGACGCCGCCTACGCGATTGCGCCGGCGTTCTGGCGCCGCGTGCTTCCTCAGGTCCGCGCCCGCCACCGCGACGCTTACGTCTTCGCCGAGGCCATTCACGGCGATTACAGCCAATTCGTGCGAGAGAGCGGAGTCGATAGCGTCACGCAATACGAATTGTGGAAGGCGGTGTGGAGCTCGCTCAACGATCGCAACTTTTTCGAATTGGCCTGGGCGCTGGATCGGCACAATCTGTTGCTGGAAAGCTTCGTTCCGCAGACTTTCGTCGGCAACCATGACGTCACGCGCATTGCGAGCCGGCTGTCCAATCCGCAACACCTCGCGCACGCTCTCGCCATCTTCCTCTTTTGCGGTGGGACGCCGTCCATCTATGCCGGCGACGAACAGGGCTTCCGAGGCGTCAAGCAGGAGCGCATCGGCGGCGACGACGACATCCGCCCGGCCTTTCCCGATGCGCCGGCCGCTCTCGCGCCCTACGGATGGAGCGTCTACCGGCTGCATCAACAGCTGATCGGGCTTCGCCGGCGGCACGCATGGCTTCACGGCGCTCGCACCCGCATCGTGCATCTCAGCAACAATCGACTGACCTTCGAAGCCTCAGGCGCCGGCGAGCGGCTCATGATCGCGCTCAATATCGAGGGCGCCGGCGAACAGCCTGCGCCCGACATGAGCAGGATTGTTGCGGGGCAGGGCGAGTTGCGCCGGCCCGGTGACGACGCAGCCGCCATATGGCTGCCCGAACAGGGTTGGGCGATACTGGCGCCGTAGTCGAGGCCTGCACGCGAGCGGCGAAATTCTGTTTGATCGTCAACTCGAGCGAACGCGGCGAGAGGACGGGGCGCGCGCTAGACGGATGCACCGATTGGCGAGGCGGCGGGCGAGTCTGTGGCCGCGGGGCCATCCAGGTCGCGGAAGGCGGCGCCGCTAAATGCGGCCGAACGCCGCGATAGGAGGCATTGACATCCCCCGTATTCTCTTATTGTATGAAGATAGTCGTGCAATGACGCCCCTTCCAGGGGACCCGTCGGGAACGCGGCCGAACCTTTTTCGAAGCAGGGGAGGATAACTTGAGACTTACCACGCTCTTGAGCGCAGCCGCCGTGTTGTCCATGATGGCGACTTCCGCCATGGCCGTCACCATCGGCTTTTCCCAGGTCGGCGACGAGGGCGACTGGCGCCCGGCCTTCTCCAAGGACATGCAAGAGGAAGCCAAGAAGGAAGGCATCGACCTCAAATTCGCCGACGCCCAGGGCAAAGAGGAAGAGCAGTTGAAGGCCGTGCGCGCCTTCATCGCCCAGAAGGTCGACGCCATCATCATCGCGCCCGTCGTCGTCACCGGCTGGGACCAGGTGCTGCGCGAGGCCAAGCGCGCCAATATCCCGGTATTCCTGGCCGACCGCGACGTCGACGTCACCGACAAGTCGCTGTTCGTCGCTCGCATCTCCGCCGACTTCAACCTCGAAGGCCGCCTCGCGGGCGCCTGGCTCGCCCAGGCCAGCAAAGGCAGCTGCAACATCGTCGAGGAACAGGGCACGACGGGTTCGGCCCCGGCGATCGAGCGCAAGAAGGGTTTCGAGGCCGTCATCGCCAACTTCCCCAACATGAAGATCGTCAAGACCCAGAGCGGCGACTTCACCACCGACGGCGGCAAGAAGGTGATGGAGGCCTTCATCAAGTCGACCGACAACCTGAAGGGGATTTGCGCCTCGTTCGCGCACAACGACAACATGCAGCTCGGCGCGATCCAGGCGATGAAGGAAGCCGGCCTCAAACCCGGCAAGGACGTGCTGATGATCTCGGTCGACTACGTGCCGGCGATGAAGGACGAACTCGCCAAGGGCGAGGCCAACGCCTCCGTCGAACTGCGTTCGGCGATCGGCAAATACATCTATCCGGTCGTCACCGACTACATCAAGAACAAGACGGAGCTGCCGAAGTGGGTGGTGATCCCGTCCGATCTGCACACGGCGGCGACGCCGGCCTATTGAACCGGGCTTAAGCGCCCGGCGGCGGGGCGGTCTTTCCCACCTCGTGGTTGCGCTCTCGCAGCCGCGAGCGCCCCGCCGCAATATCATCAGCAGACAGGCTGGAGACCGCCCTTGACGGCCGGCATCGAGATCGTCGCCGCGTGCAAAACCTATCCCGCCGTGCGTGCGCTCGACGACGTCGACTTCCGCGCCGAACCCGGCGAGGTGCATGCGCTGCTGGGCGAGAACGGCGCCGGCAAGTCGACGCTGATCAAGATCATGACCGGCGCCGCGCAAGCCGATTCCGGCGAGTTGCGGCTCGACGGGCGCATCCTGCGGCTGACTTCGCCGGCCGACGCCCGCGCGGCCGGCATCGGCGCGGTCTATCAGGAGGTCAATCTCGTCCCGACCCTGACGGTGACGCAGAACCTCACGCTCGGCCGCCAGCCGCGCAAGTTTGGCCTCGTCGATTGGCGCAGCGCGCGCGACATCGCGCGCAAGCGGCTTAGCCGTCTCGGCCTCGACATCGAAGTGGAGCGGCCGCTCGGGGCGTTTCCGATCGCCGTTCAGCAACTCGTCGCCATCGCCCGCGCGCTCGAGGACGACACGCGCGTGCTGGTGCTCGACGAACCCACCGCCAGCCTCGACGCGAGCGAGACCGCGCGGCTGCTCGACATCGTGCGCGACTTGCGCGCGCAAGGCCTCGCCATCATCTTCATCTCGCATTTCCTCGATCAGGTCTATCAGATCGCCGACCGGCTGACGGTGCTGCGCAACGGCCGGCGCGTCGGCGTCGGAACGCCGGCGGAGATCCCGCTCGCCAAGCTCGTGCCGCTGATGCTGGGGCGCGAGTTGATTGCGGTCGAACGCAGGAATCCGGCGCAGGCGTCGGCCGCTGCGGGCGAGCCCGTGCTCTTGGTCGAGGGGCTCGGCAAATCCCGCGTCATGGCGCCGTTCGATCTGGCGCTGCGCCCCGGCGAAGCGGTCGGGCTTGCCGGTCTGCTCGGCGCGGGACGCACGGAGAGCGCCAAGCTGGTTTTCGGCGCGATTCGCGCGGACTCGGGTGCGATCCGGATCGGCGGCGAAAAACTCGACCGTCCGACGCCGCGCGCCAGCCTCGCCAGAGGCGTCGCCTTTTGCCCCGAGGACCGCAAAGCGGAGGGCATATTCGCCGAACTATCGCTGCGCGAAAACATCGTCATCGCACTGCAGAGCAAGCGCGGCTGGTTCGCGGCGCTGTCGCGCGCGGAGAGCCAGCGCCTCGCCGACGAGATGATCGCGGCGCTCGGCATCGCCACGCCGGACGCCGAGAAGCCGGTCGGCGAGCTTTCCGGCGGCAATCAGCAAAAAGCGGTGCTCGCGCGCGCTCTCGTCTCCAACCCGCGCCTGCTGATCCTCGACGAGCCGACGCGTGGCATCGATGTCGGCGCCCATGCCGAGATCGTCGCGCTGATCCGCCGCCTGACGGGGGAGGGGCTGGCGATCCTGGTCGCCTCCTCAGAGTTGGAGGAGTTGATCGCCGTGAGCCATCGGGTTGCGGTGCTGCGCGACCGGCGCTTCGTCGGCGAACTCGAGGGCGAGGCGATCGACGCCCAATCGGTCATCGCGATGATTGCTGCGCCATGAGATCTTTCGCGCCTCCGTCGCCTCTGGCCGCGCCGCGCAAGCGTGCCGCGCCGCGGCTGTTGTGGCCGGCGCTGGCGCTGGGGCTGATCCTCGTCGTCGATGGGATCATCTCGCCGCACTTCTTTTCGATCCGCATCGTCGAGGGCCGGCTATTCGGCAACCTGATCGACATCGTCTATCGGGCGACGCCGATCGCCATGGTCGCGCTCGGCATGGCCGTCGTCATCGGCACCAAAGGAATTGACCTCTCCGTCGGCTCGATCATCGCCATCGCCGGCGCGACGCTCGATTGGCGCATCCACTCCGGAGATCCCCACGCCGTCGCCTTGCTCGCGGCGCTCGGCGTCGGGCTCGCCTGCGGCCTGTGGAACGGGTTGCTGGTCGCCGTGCTGGAAATCCAGCCGATCATTGCGACGCTTATCCTGATGGTCTCTGGCCGCGGCATCGGCCTGATGATCAACCTGATCTACGGCGCCAATCCGAGCTTCGAGAGCGCGCTGCTGCAGGGCCTCAGCACCGGCCATGTCGGGTGGATCCCGACGCGCATTCTGGTTGGACTCGGCCTCGGCCTCGCGCTTTGGGGCCTGACCCGCCTCACCGCCTTCGGCCTGTTCCTGGAAGCGGTCGGCGCCAACCCGCGCGCGGCGCAACTCGCGGGCGTCGAGGCGCGCGGCATCAAGCTCGCCGCCTATCTCGTCTGCGGCTTCATGGCTGCGTCGGCGGGCGTCATCCTCACGGCGGACACCCACACCTCCGATCCCGTCAGCGTCGGCCTCTATATCGAACTCGACGCCATTCTCGCTGTTGTCATCGGCGGCGGTTCGCTGAACGGCGGCCGGGTCTACCTCGCCGGAGCCGTGCTCGGCGCGGTCGTCATCCAGGCGCTGACGACCTCGATCCTGACCAGCGGCCTGCCGCCCGAATACAATCTGGTGGTCAAGGCGGCGGTCGTCCTGGTCGTGCTGCTGTTGCAATCGGCCAAAGTTCGGACGGCGGCCGTGGGCGTTTTCCGGAAAGGGCGGCGATGAGGCAAACCTGGGCCCCGCTCGCCGCGACCATCACTGTATTTCTGGCGCTATTCGGCGCGGGTGGCGGACTGTACAATCATTTCCTGTCGACGCTGGTGCTCGGCAACATTCTCGGCGACAACGCGTTCCTGATCGTCGCCGCGATCGGCGCCAATTTCGTCATTCTCTCGGGCGGCATCGATCTCTCCATCGGCTCGATGATCGGCTTCGTCGGCGTGGTCATGGCCAAGCTCGACGGGTTCGGCTGGCATCCGCTCGCCTCCGCCGTGTTGATGCTCGTCTTCGGCGCGGGGTTCGGCGGCTTGCAGGGGCTGCTGATCGACTTTTGCGAGATCCAGCCGTTCATCGTCACGCTCGCGGGGCTGTTTCTGTTGCGCGGATTGTGCTTCATGGTGAGCCTGGATTCCGCGCCGCTGCGCCATCCCTTCGTTTCGGACTTTGCCGGCTGGGCCGTGACCCTGCCGGGAGAAGGCTTTCTGGCGAGTTCGGCGCTGACGATGTTTGCGGCGCTGGTCGTCGCCATGCTGATCGCGCACCGGACCTCGTTCGGCGCCGACGTCTACGCTATTGGCGGCGACCGCGCCTCCGCCGCGCTGATGGGCGTGCCGATGCGGCGCACGATCGTAAAGATTTATGCGCTCGGAGGCCTGTACAGCGCCTTGGCCGGCGTCATATATGCGCTCTACACCTCGTCGGGCTATCCATTGGCCGGCTCCGGCGCGGAGTTGAGCGCCATCGCGGCGGTGGTGCTGGGCGGTACGTTGTTGACGGGCGGGGTTGGACTGGTCGTGGGATCTTTGTTCGGCGGCATGATCCTGGGGCTCATCGCGACGTTGATCAATTTCAACGGCTCGTTGAACGGCGCCTGGATCATGATTTCGAGCGGCGTCCTGTTGTTCGCCTTCATCGTGATGCAGCGCGTGCTGGTGGGATCGCTCACTGCGCGGGCGGCGCATTGACGCCGTGAGGCGCGATCCCGAACGCATGGCGCAAGTCCAGCCGTCGGCTTCATCGGTCGAGCGGCGCGGAGTCGAGCGCAATCTCTCCGATCAGGTCGCGGCCATGCTCGGACGCGAGATCGTGCGCGGCTTGCATCCGCCCGGCGCCCAATTGCCCAATGCGGAGGAGATGTGCGTGCGCTTCCAGGTTTCGCGCACCGCTCTGCGCGAGGCCTACAGCCTGCTCAGCGCCAAAGCGCTGATCGCCGCGCGACCGAAGACGGGCACGCGTGTGCGGCCGCGCGAAGAATGGAATCTGTTCGATCCCGATGTGCTGGCTTGGCACATGCAGTCGGAGCCGACGGCCGCTTTCATCGGCGACCTGTTCGTGTTGCGACAGATGGTGGAGCCCGCCGCCGCAGCGCTCGCCGCGCAATCGAACGCCAGGGCGACGGTGGATCGGATAGCTTGGGCCTTCGCGCGCATGGAGCGTTACAAGGATGGCGCGAACGAACTTATCGAAGCCGATCTCGACTTTCACATGAGCATCCTCGGCGCGACCGACAATCCGTTTCTGACTGCGCTCGGCGGCCTGATCCACGCGTCGCTGCAATGCGCGTTCCGCTATAGTTGGGAGGGCGCGGCGCGCATTCACGATTCGCGGCTGCGCCAACATGGCGACATTCTCGACGCGATCCGCGCCGGCGCGCCGAACGCCGCGCGCGAAGCCATGCAGGCGCTGCTGACGGATTCGCTTGACGACGTGAAGACGTTCCTTGGTCGGGACGCGGCCTTGCGCAAGCCGCGTTGAGGGCGGGGCCAACGCCATGCGTCGAGTTCGCGGCGCTGTGGCTGCGAGTCCTTCGGCGCCCGGCGTCTCGCCGCGCCTGCTCCTGCAATTTTCGATGGCGAGTGAGAGGTTTAAGTGCTAATTGCGCCTGGTGCTCGGAGAATGCGGACCGGCAGCGATGTGTGAGCGGGCTCTAATAATCGCCTTGGCGCAGCGTGCCGTTGTTCGCCGGTTTTGTCGTTGCTAGTTGGAAGGCTGGCGCGTCGATGACAGAGCCGCGGCCGCCGATGCGCGAACCGATCATGACGCTGAAAGGCGTCAGCAAGTCGTTCGGCCCCGTCAGGGCGCTCGAAGACGTAAGTTTCGAGCTCTATCCGGGATCGATTCATGGTCTCGTCGGCGAGAATGGCGCCGGCAAATCAACGCTTGTCAGGATCATCACTGGGCTTGAGCAAGCTGACCAGGGCGAAGTCCTCCTCTCAGGCCAACGCGTGCGATTTCGCACTCCGATCGAGGCGCGAGCGCACGGCGTCGCCGCCGTCTACCAAGACCCGAAACTGTTCGCCCACCTCTCGATCGCCGAGAACATCGCCATGGGCGCCTATCCCGCGAACGCGCTCGGCATGGTTGACCGCCGCGGTATGATTGAAAGCGCGCGCTCGCACCTCGTTCGCCTGGGGTCCGACCTCGATCCTCGCCGCACAGTGGCGGGTCTTTCGGTCGCCGAACATCAGTTCGTCGAGATCGCCCGCGCGCTGTCGTTCGATGTGCGGGTGCTGATTCTGGACGAACCGACCTCGGCTCTGACGCCAACCGAAGCCGAACATTTGTTCGACGTCATGCGCGCGCTGAAGCAGCGCGGCAAAGCCATCATCTTCATCACCCATCGGCTGGAAGAGATCGAGGCGCTGTGCGACGAGGTCACCGTCCTGCGCGATCGCCGGCGCGTCGCGACGTTGCCGCGAGCGCAGTTCGACCGGGCGAAGCTGGTGCGGTTGATGGTCGGACGACCGTTGGAGACCTTGTTCAGCCGTCGCGAGCGACTGGATTTCGGCATGGAAATGCTGCGGGTCGAGCATCTTTCGCTTGAGGGGGTTTTCGCCGACGTTTCCTTCTCCGTGCGAGCCGGCGAAATCGTCGGTCTCGGAGGCCTCGTCGGCGCCGGACGCACCGAAATTGCGCAAGCTTTATTTGGCGTCACACCGCCCACTGCGGGCGACGTCTACCTGAAAGGCGACAAGGTCGCGCCGAACAGCCCGCGGCAGATGCTCAGCAAGGGGCTCGCCTATTTGCCCGAAGATCGCGATTCCGACGGGCTCATCATGCCCGAGACGGTCACGCACAACATCACGCTGCCCATTCTGGCGACGCTATCGCGCTGGTCGGTCATCAACCGTCTCCGCGAACGCGCCGTCGCTGTCGAAGCGGCCGAGGCCTACAACGTGCTGACGCCGTCGGTCGAGGCCATCGTCGCTTCGCTGTCCGGCGGCAACCGGCAGAAGGTCGCCTTCGCCAAGTGGCTGGCGACCGATCCCGCGGTGCTGCTTCTCGACGAGCCGACACATGGCGTCGACATCGGCTCGAAGGCGCAGGTCCACGCGATGATCGCGCAACTGGCCGACCGTGGTCTGGCTGTCGTCCTCATCTCTTCCGATCTGCCGGAACTGTTGGCGGTGAGCGATCGCATCCTGGTCGTCGCCGAAGGCGTGCTGGTCGCGGAATTCACGCGCGGCGAGGCGACGCAGGAGACCGTCATGTCAGCCGCTGCGCAACAGAGCGGACGCAAGCGGCGATGAGCGGCGCCCCCTCGCTCGCGCAAAGGGCGCCTTCGCGCAACCTCGTGCAGTTCGCCCTGCGATTGCGCGAAGCTGGCGTCGTCGCATTCCTGGTTCTGCTGGGCCTGACTTTTGGCCTCATGAACGAGCGGTTCCTCACAATCCAGAACCTGACCATCGTCGCCTCGAGCGCCGCCATCCTGGCGATCGCCGCCTGCGCGCAGGCGGTGGTGCTGATCACTCGCAATCTCGACGTATCCGTCGGTTCGATGATGGGGCTGGTCGCCTATCTCACCGCAGATTGGGCGGCCAACCATCCGGCGATCACGCCGCTTGAGGTTGCGCTTATCGCGCTCGCGATTGGCGCGGCGCTCGGCGGCGTCAACGGGCTTCTGGTCGCCTACGGCAAGGCGCCGGCGCTGGTCGCCACGCTCGGGACGATGTCGCTCTATCGTGGTTTCACCTACATCTACGCCCATGGCCAGGAGGTGACGTCGAGTCGCGTGCCGCGCTGGATGCTGACGAGCGTCGACGCGCGAATTGCCGGCGTGCCGGCGCTTGTCATCGTCGCCATCGTCGTCGTGGCGGCTGTCGCCTGGTTTCTCTACGCGTTCCCGCTCGGCCGGCGCATTTACGCCGTAGGCTCGAATCCGCTGGCCGCTTGGTTCTTCGGTCTGCGCGCCGAGCGGGTGACGCTATTCGCATACATGCTCTGCGGCGTCTTGAGCGGCGTCGCCGGGTTGCTCTACGCCGCGCGGGTCGGCACGGTGACGGTGGTGCTGGCTTCAGGCTGGGAATTGAGCTCGCTTGCCGCCGCGGTGATTGGCGGCGTCAGCGTTTCCGGCGGTTCAGGAACCGTCGTCGGGGCGGCGCTGGGCGCCGTCGTACTCGCCACGATTGACAACGGATTGGTGCTGCTTCATGTCGCCGAATTCTGGCGTATGTTCATTCAGGGCGCAGCGATCGTCGCCGCTGTCGCCGTCGACGCGTTGATTGCTGAGGCCATCCGGCGCGCCGCCGGCGGCAGAACGGGTCGATAGGGCCGAGAAGGGAAGGCGGAGCGATGGCGTCACAGGCGAAGCGACAGTGGCCATACTGGGAGATCGCCCTCGTCGTCGCCATTTTCGGCGCCGGCGCCTGGTCGTCAACGCTTTCGCCGTATTATCTGTCAATCGATCAGTTGTTCGGCTCGACCCGCGCGTTCATCATTCCCGGGCTGCTGGCGCTCGGGCTTGCGATCGTGGTCTCGCTCGGCGAGATCGACATTTCGTTGGCCTCGATCGTCGCCGTCGGCACGGTGGCGCTCGCCAAATTCTCGGCGGCCGGCGCGCCTTTGGCGCTCGCCGCGCCGGTCGTCGTGCTCATCGGCGCCCTGTGCGGGACCCTCAATGGGCTGCTGGTCGCCAAATGGCGTCTGCCGTCGCTGGCCGTCACGCTGGGAGCCATGGGCGCCTATCGCGGGCTCGCCTTCATCGTCGGTTCCGAGGTCGGTTACACCGACTTCGGCGATAGCTACTCTTGGCTCGGTTCTGAATATCTGCTCGGCGGCGTCGTGCCGGCGTCGCTCGTTCTCTTTGCCATCGCGGCCATTGCCGTGTGGTTCCTGATGCACCGCACTGTCTACGGCCGTCGCTGCTTTTCCATCGGCCTCAACCGCGATGCGGCTTGGTTCGCCGGAGTTGACGTGGTAAGTCAGAAGGTGATCGCCTACGCGCTCGCCGGCGCCTTCGCCGGGCTCGCCGCTATTGTCTGGATCGGCCAATATGGCTCGGCGCGCGGCGACAATGCCGACGGCTCCATTCTGTTCGTCGTTACCGCGGTCGTGCTCGGCGGCGTCGACATCAACGGCGGCCGCGGAACGATTTCCGGCGTCGTGCTGGCGTTGTTCCTGCTCGGCACGATCCGCAACGGCATGGGCTTAGCCAATATCGGCGGCCCGACGCAAACCGTGGTTCTCGGCGGTCTCCTGGTGGCGGGCGTGCTGCGCCCCGTCGCTGTGAGCGCCGCGGCCCGGTTGACCCATCCTGCCAAACTCAAGGCCGCGGGGGCGCAGGGCGATGACATCGGCGGCCAATAATGCAACAGTGGAGGAACGTAGCATGAAATCGAAGTTGTTCGCCGCGGTCGGAGCGGCAGCGTTGATCGTCGGCCTGATGGCCGCCCCGTCGTTCGCGCAACAGAAGACGTCGGGCTTCAAGCTGATGATGACGCCGAAGTGGACCGGCTTCCCGTATTTCGAACTGACGGGCGAAGGAGCCAAGGCGGCGGCCAAGGAGCTTGGAGACACGCTCGTCTACGCCGGCGCCGATCACGCCGACGTGTCGCTGCAGGTCGAGACCCTGCAGAACTTCGTCACGCAGAAGCCCGACGGCATCATCCTGGCCGCCATCGACCTCAACGCCGTCGCTCCGGTGTTGAAGGACGCCCGCAAGAAGGGCATCGTGGTTGGGACCTATGACGCCGACGCCGCCGTGCCGGCGCGCGATCTGTTCGTCAACCAGCTTTCCTATGATCAGGCGGCTCGCGTCATGCTCGACGCGGCGCTGATCGATGCGCCTGAGGGCGGCGAGATCGCGTTCATCGCCGCCTCGCCGACCTCGCCCAACCATGTCGCGCACATGAAGATCATGACGGCGCTGACCCAATCGGAGGACAAATACAAGGTCTTCAAGGTGGTCGACACGCAATATGCGGGCGACGACGACGCCAAGAGCTACGACGTCGCGGTCAATCTGATGCAGGCGCATCCCAACCTGAAGGTGATCATCTCTTCGTCCGCGGTCAGCGCGCCCGCGGCTGCTCGGGCGATCGAGGCGACGGGGCATGTCGGCAAGGTATGGGCGACCGGCTTCGCGCTGCCGAGCGCCATCAAGCGCTATCTGGAGAATGGCTCCGAGAAGGCGTTCGCCTTTTGGGACCCTTATGAACTCGGCTATGTCGCGGCCTATGCCGTCCACATGAAGCTGGCGCACAAGTTCGAGCCAACCGAGGGCGCCGTGCTCGACGTGCCGAAGGCCGGCAAGTTCACCACCTTCAAAGATGGCGAAGTCGTCTACGGCAAACCGCTGATCTTCACCAAGGATACAGTCGGAAAATACAACTTCTGAGACCCGCGCCGCCTGAGCGGGCGGCGGCGTGACATGCCTCCTCCGGAGCCGGGCGCAGTCGCGAATTGCGCCAGTCTGGCGCAGGCGCGCGCCCAGCGTCAAATCGCAACGCGCGGCGCGCATCTTCGCTTGGCACTCGCAACGAGATAGGCCATATTTGAGCGCCGATGCGATAAGAAGACAGCGAGCGGAAGACTACCCGGAATTGACTACGCGGTCGCGTTTTTGCGCTAGCGCGCGAGACGCCGACCAAGACCTCGCGATGCGGTTGCGTTACGTACAAGACCAGAAGGAGGCGGCGTTGGCCCCGTATGCAATTGCAATAGTCGGCGGGGGAGCTCTCGCACGTGAGCGTGACTTGCGGGCGCTGAGCGCAATTGCGGATTTCAATGTTGTGGGCGTCGCTCGGCATTTGGACGATAAGCGAATTGAAGCTACGGATTTCGACTCGCTCGTGGAACGAGACGCCGGGTGGCCGGCGCTTGACGCAGTCGCGATTTGTACGCCGCCGGGATCGCGTTACAAACTGGCGCGCGCGGCTCTTGGCGCTGGAATGCACGTCAGTTTCGATGGTCAACCAACCCACATACTCGGCGAAATCTCTGAGCTTGCCGCTTTCGCGCACGAGCAGGGCAAAACTGTCTATACGGCGTGGCCGCTGCAAAATGCCCCGGCCGTCATCGAGGCGAAGAGCAGGCTTTCGAACGCGAGGGTGCGCCTCTTGTCCGTGTATCTCGATGAAGATATGACGGAGTGGCGTCGTCGGCGCGGCTGGAGCCTCAAATCCCCGACATTGGGAATTTTCGACTCCGGCGTTCACGTGCTGTCCGCACTCACGAAAATACTGCCGGATCACGTACTCGTCGACAGCGCCTTTCTCGGATATATTCGGGACGGTGAGGCGTCACAATATCCAAGGCAGCTGGCTGCGCCGTCCTCGGCCTTTTTGACGCTAAAAGTCGCGGCGTTGCAGCACGATCACTCGCGCATGAATGTCGAATTCAACTGGAATCGGGCTGCGGGACGCGGTAATGGATGGGAGATTGAAATTGAAACCGACCAGAATACCAGCGTTCGACTGACCGATGGAGGTTCGACTTTGTATATCGACGGTTTGAAGGTCGTCGAATCCACGGAATCTGGCTGCGAGATGGCCTACAGGCAGTTTTCACAATTAATAGATCGAGGAATCTCTGCGATAGATGTTTCGGCAATCGAACTTGTCGACGCTGCATTTTCCGTCGGAGTAAATGTTGCGCGATAGGCGCAATAGGAACCATGGCGCCCGGACTATGTCCCTTGGGCTCCCGCTCGCGTAACTCGCTGACGAAGACATTGCTGGGGTAGAAGAATGTTCACGCTGGGTCTCGACTACGGCTCGAATTCGGTTCGCGCGCTGGTGGTGCGCGCGTCGGATGGCGCGGAATTCGGCAGCGCCGTCGTCAACTATCCCTCCGGCGAGCAGGGCGTTCTGCTCGACGCCGCCGACGGAACATTGGCTCGCCAAGCGCCCGGCGACTACCTGTTTGGCCTGGAAGCGAGCGCAAAAGCGGCGTTGGCGGAGGCGGCCGGCAAACCCGGGTTCGACGCGTCGAAGGTCATCGCGATCGGCGTCGACACGACGGGCTCGAGCCCGATGCCTGTCGACCAATCAAATCGCGCGCTCGCATCGGACCCGCGCTTCAAAGACAACCTCGCCGCGCAGTGCTGGCTGTGGAAGGACCATACGAGCTGGCGCGAGGCGGCCAGGATCACCGAGCTGGCGACGCAACTGCGCCCGCAATATGTCGCTAAGATCGGCGGGGTCTATTCGTCCGAATGGTTCTGGGCGAAAATCTGGCGCTGCCTCAATGTCGCGCCCGACGTATTTGCTGCGGCGCATTCGTGGGTCGAGATCGCTGATTGGATTCCCTCCGTTCTCGCCGGAGTGGTTGATCCGCTCAAGATCAAACGCGGCGTCTGCCCGGCCGGACACAAGGCGATGTACGCTCAGGATTGGGGCGGCCTTCCCGACGAACAGTTTCTCGGGGCGCTCGATCCGCGCCTCGCGCCGTTGCGCGGCCGATTGTACGAAAAGGCGTTCGACGCCACCGAACCGGCGGGCGCGCTCTGCCCCGAATGGGCGGCGCGGCTCGGTCTGCCGGCGGGGATTCCCATAGCGATTGGCGAATTCGACGTCCATTACGGCGCGATCGGCGCCGGCATAGTCGAAGGCACGCTGGTCAAAGTGATCGGGACTTCGACCTGTGACGTGGCTGTCGTTTCGGCTGATAAGCCCGTCGCCGACATTCCCGGCATTTGCGGCATCGTCAACGGGGCCATTCTGCCGGGATATTTCGGCGTCGAGGCGGGACAGTCGGCGGTCGGCGACATCTTTCATTGGTGGGTCGAGGAAGTGCTCGGCGGCGACGCCGCGCTGCACGCTCAACTCAGCAAGGAAGCCGCGCTGCGCGAGCCCGGCCGGTCCGGGATCCTCGCGCTCGATTGGAACAACGGCAATCGCACGATTCTGGTCGACCAGCGGCTGACCGGGCTCATCCTCGGTCAGGACCTGCATACGACGCGCGCCGACATCTACCGCGCGCTGATTGAAGCGACCGCTTTCGGCGCCCGTGCGATCATCGAACGCGTTCGCGAATATGGCGTGGCGATCGACCGGATTGTCTGCACCGGCGGCATCGCCGAGAAGAATCCGCTGCTGATGCAGATTTACGCCGACGTGACCGGCTGCGCGATGCGCGTCGCCGGATCGAGCCAGACTTGCGCGCTTGGCTCAGCAATCTCGGCCGCGGTGCTCGCCGGCGCGCATCCAGATTTCGCCGCGGCCGAAGCGGCGATGACATCGCTGCGAGCCGTCGTCTATGAGCCAAACCCTGAACATCACGCCGTCTACAACGAACTTTACGCGCTCTATCGCGAACTGCATGACGCCTTCGGCGGCCTGACGAAGTGCGCAGATCTGTCGCAGACGATGAAGCGCCTGCTCGACATAAAATACGCTGTGAGAAGCTGAGCCCGCTGGCGCCCGGCTGCGAACAAACGAGGACACTGCAATGCACATCGCCACGCCCGAAATCTGGTTGGTTTGCGGCTCGCAGCATCTTTATGGACCCGGCCCGTTGCGCGAGGTGGCCGCTCACGCCGACGAAATCGCCGGCGCGCTCGCGCAATCCAAAGCGTTGCCATTGAAAGTCGTCGCCAAGCCGCTGGTGACGACGCCGGATGAAATTCTCTCGCTCTGCGTGGCCGCCAGCTCCGACGACAATTGCGCCGGCCTCATTCTCTGGATGCACACGTTTTCGCCGTCGAAGATGTGGATCCGCGGCCTCAACGCGCTCAGGAAACCGTTCGTGCATTTGCACACGCAGTTCAATCGCGAATTGCCGTGGGACGCGATCGACATGGACTTCATGAACCTCAACCAATCCGCGCATGGCGACCGCGAGGCGGGTTTCCTCCACACGCGGATGCGCCTCGCGCGCAAGGTCGTGGTCGGCCACTGGTCTGACGCCGAGGTGCAGCAGCGGCTCGGCGCCTGGATGCGCGCGGCGCGCGCCTGGCATGATTGGCAGGGCGCAAATTTCTGCCGCTTCGGCGACAACATGCGCGCTGTCGCGGTGACCGAAGGCGACAAAGTTTCGGCGGAAATGAAGTTCGGTTTTTCAACCAACACCTATGGCGTCGGCGACCTCGTACAATCGATCGCGCACGTGAAGGACGCCGAGGCGGACGAACTCTGCGCCGAATGGGAACGTCTTTACGACGTCGCACCGGAGTTGCAGCACGGCGGCGCGCGGCGCGAGTCGGCGCTTTATGCGGCCAAGCAGGAATTGGGTCTGCGCGCCTTTCTGACCCGCGGCGGTTTCAAGGGCTTTACGGATACGTTCGAGGATCTGCATGGCCTCAAACAACTGCCGGGCGTGGCGACGCAGCGCCTGATGGCCGACGGTTACGGCTTCGGCGGCGAGGGCGACTGGAAGACCGCGGCTCTGGTCAGGGCGATGAAGGTGATGGCCGACGGCCTGCCGGGCGGCGCTTCCTTCATGGAGGATTACACCTACCATCTCGCGCCCGGAGGGCATCTGGCGCTCGGCTCGCACATGCTTGAGGTCTGTCCCAGCATCGCCGGCGATCGGCCGCGACTTGAAATCCATCCGCTCGGCATTGGCGGCCGCGAGGACCCGGTGCGGCTGGTGTTCAACGCGCCCCCTGGCGCCGCGCTCAACGCCAGCCTGATTGATCTCGGCTCCCGCTTCCGCCTCATCGTCAACGAAGTCACGGCGGTCGATCATCCGCCGCTGCCGAAACTCCCCGTCGCGCGCGCGGTATGGCAGCTGAAGCCCGACTTCAAGACCGGCTGCGCGGCCTGGATACTCGCCGGCGGCGCCCACCATACCGGCTACAGCTATGCGGTGACGAGCGAAATGCTGGAGGATTTCGCAACCATCGCGGGCGTCGAGATGGTTCGCATCGGCGACGACACGCGGCTTGAGTCGTTCAAGCAGGAGCTGCGCACCAACGACGTCTACTATTATCTGTCGCAGGGCTTCCGCGCCTGAGGAGTTGTCGATGGTTCGCGAATTGAAACGTGAGGCGTACGAGGCCAATCTCGCCCTGCCGCGTCACGGTCTTATCAACCTGACTTTCGGCAACGCTTCGGCGATCGACCGGGCGAAGGGGGTATTCGCCATCAAGCCGAGCGGCGTCGACTATGCGGCGCTGACGCCGGAGGAGATGGTGGTCGTGGATCTCGACGGCAAGGTGGTTGATGGGACGCTCAGGCCGTCATCGGATACGCCGACGCACCGCAGGTTGTTCATCGCGTTCCCTGGGATCGGCGGCGTCGTGCATACGCATTCGACGCATGCCACGGCGTTCGCCCAGGCCGGTCGACCGATCCCGATTTTTGGCACCACGCATGCCGACTACTTTTGCGGCCCTGTGCCGGTCACGCGCAAGATGACATCAGAGGAGATCGCGGGCGCCTATGAGTGGGAGACCGGCGAAGTGATCGTCGAGCGCTTCGGCGCGCTCGATCCCGCCGATTTTCCGGCGGTTCTGGTCAATCGCCATGCGCCGTTCACCTGGGGGCCATATGTCGACAAGGCGGTTGAAGTCTCGGTCGCGCTCGAATGCGTGGCGCAGATGGCGCTGATGTCATTGCAGCTCGCGCCAAGCTTGGATCCGATCGAGCCGGAACTGCTGAACAAACATTTCAAACGCAAGCACGGATCGGGCGCCTACTACGGACAGACGCCGGTGTGAGCAATCAAGCTGCCGCCTCGCGCAGTCGCGCCGCGGCGGCTTCCGGCGTAATGTCGCGCTGCGGCGAACCCAGCATTTCGAAGCCGACCATGAACTTCTTCACCGTCGCCGAGCGCAGCAGCGGCGGATAATAATGGGCGTGCATCTGCCAACCCGGATGGGCCGCCGCATCGGCTGGTTGTTGATGGAAACCCATCGAATAGGGGAATGGAACGCCAAACAGCTTGTCATAGGCTCGCGTCAGTTGCGAGATGATGTCGGCGAGGCCCGCGTATTCGTCGCGGCGCAGTTCGTCGAAGCCGCCGATGCGTCGGCGCGGCAGGATCATGGTCTCGAACGGCCAGATCGCCCAATAGGGAACCAGCGCCACGAACCCGTCGTTGGTGACGACGAGGCGCGCGTCGAGCGCGAGTTCCCGTTCGAGATAGTCAACCAACAGGACGCGACCCGTGTGCGCGAAATAGGCGGCCTGTCGCTCGGTCTCCTTGACGAGTTCGTTGGGCAGATGGCGCGTCGCCCAGATCTGCCCGTGCGGGTGCGGATTGGAGCAACCCATGATCTCGCCGCGGTTTTCGATGATCTGGACGCAAGAGATGTCATCGCGCGCGCCGAGCGCCGCCGTCTCGTCGGCCCAGACCTCGACGACGCGCACGATGTCCTCTACCGCCATCTGCGACAAGGTCATATCGTGACGCGGCGAGAAGCAAATGACGCGGCAGGCGCCGGATTCGCCCTCGGCGACAAGCAGTCCATCATCTGAGCGCAGGTCTGGCGCGTCGGCGAGCAAGGCGGGAAAATCGTTGTCGAAAACGAAAGTGTGTGAGTAGTCCGGGTTGCGTTTGCCGCCGGAGCGCGCGTTTCCCGCGCATAGATAGCACGCGGGATCGTGGGCGAGTCCTGAACTCGCCGGCGTCGCCTCCAACTTGCCCTGCCAGGGTCGTTGCATGCGCTGCGGCGAGACCAGCACCCATTCGCCGGTCAAGGGATTCAAGCGCCGGTGCGACGTAGTCGCAAAATCGTGGCCGTGCATGCTCAGATCGCCACGAAATGGGCGCCTTGCGAAGGCGCACAGATAAATACGTTCGCGTCGAGCCGATAGGCCCCGCGATAAGCTTCGACGATGCGCTCGGCCGCTGCCTCGACGGCGCTCGCTTCAATCAAAGTGATCGTGCAACCGCCAAAGCCGCCCCCGGTCATGCGCGAGCCCCAGACGCCGGGCAGGCCCTGCGCCAATGCGGCGAGATAGTCGACTTCGGGGCAAGTGATCTCGAAATCGTCGCGCATGTGGACGTGAGAAGCATTCATCGCCCGCCCCGCGGCGGCGAAGTCGCGTGCGGCGAGCGCCCGCTCGGCCTCGAGCACCCGCTCGTTCTCAGTCACGATATGACGACAGCGCCGGTAGACGAGATCGGAAAGCGCGTCCTTGTGGGCTTCGAGTCGTTCAACCGTGACGTCACGGAGCGCCTTGATTGGGCCGAGCCACGGTTGCAGTCGCCGCACGCCTTCTTCGCAAGCCTCGCGGCGCGCATTGTATTCGCCGCCATCGTGTTGGTGGCGTACGCGGCTGTCGGCAATGAGCAGGCGCAGATTCGGCGCGAGCGCGACATTGCGCGCTTCCAACGTTCGACAGTCAATCAGCAGCGCGCAGCCCGCGACGCCGCGCGCCGCGATATACTGATCCATTATGCCACAACGCATGCCGACGAATTCGTTCTCGGCGCGCTGGCTGATCCTGGCCGCCTGCACGGGATCGAACGGCAGGCCGGAGGCGGCGAGCAGCGCATGCGTGGTCGCCACTTCGAGCGCGGCGGACGAGCTCAAGCCTGCGCCAATGGGCACGTCGGACGTCACGAGGAGGTCGGCGCCCTGCAAGCGCCGCCCGCTCTTTTCCAGCATTGCGGCGACGCCGAACACGTAATCCGACCAGTCGCCGCGGCGGCTTGCACCAGGCGCGTCGAGATCGAAAATGCGCTCCTGTTCCACGTTGTTTGAATATACGCGCAGGAGTCGCTCCGATCGTGGGCTCGCCGCAACTAGTGTTGAATACTCGATTGCCGCCGGCATCACATAGCCGTCGTTGTAGTCGGTGTGCTCGCCAATAAGGTTGACGCGGCCGGGCGCCGAGCTCACCTGAGGCGTTCGGCCATAACGGCAGATGAATTCGGAGGCCGCCGCGCGGGCGCGATGCGCCTCGTCGCCCGCCGGAGCTTCGACCCTCGTTTCATTTATGGACATCGAATGGCGCCGCCGTGAGGGAAGTTCTGGGGAAGTTTGTGACGATATACGCGCTGAACAATTGATCCGGACGCCCGCACTGATCTCGCTTTCGGCCTCTGTGCTTGCGGCAGGCGTCCGCGTCGACGGCGCCGCGTGGCAGCGAACCCGTGACGACCTGCTGCCAGAAAACGCCGACGTCTGTCAATGACATTCCGCAGTTCGCGTGGCCGACGGCGCCGGCAAAGACCCCATCGACTTGCCGTCGCCGCCCGAAGCCGAAACGCGGCCGATGAAACAGGCCGCGATCGAACGGGTCGCCTGCGGCGCCGAAAGTCGCCGCTGGCCGGAGCAGGGCTGAAGCGCAGATTCGGCGAGCGGCGGATCCAGAGTCAGCCAACCTTGACGAGGCGCAATCCCTCGACGTCCTCGAAAACGGCATGGCGATTCTCGCGCTCGATGTCGTGCTGCACGGTGATGTGGTCCAAATCGAAGTCGAGTTCGTCGTTTCTCTCGCCAGCGGTCCGGCGCGATCAAGATCTCAGCGCGAGCAGGCTCGGCCGGCCCGGCGCATGGACGCGCTGGAAGCCGCGCTCGGGCTCGCGCTGTTTGCTCGTTCCCTGCGCGGATTGACGCCGACCCAAGCTGCGCCGCCAGCTGACGCACGTTGGCGCGATGGCTGCCGCTTACCGCGCGTTGGCGCGAACGGCGGCCGGGGAGGTAGGCCAGGCCCGCGGCGTGGTGCGCGTCGCAGCCAGCGAGATCATTAGCGGCGCGGCGCCGCCGGCGACCCTCGCGTGGGGCGGCGCAGCACATCCCGGGTTCGAAATCGAATTGGCGCTCCAGGCTAGACGTTCGCCATTTCGCTGAAGAATCTGGCGACCCTTTCGATGATCGGCCCCTTGTCGTTTTCCAGCGTCGCGACATAATCGGATTAGTTGAACCAAAGCAGTCGGTTGTCGTCAGAGCCGATCATTTGAACAATTTGCATCGCACTTAGGGGAGACGACGTGATCCTCGCGCGCCGGCGCCCACCAATCTCGTCATGGCCGACGCGGCGGCGGCGCTGACGGCCGAAACCGATGCGTCGAGCGAGAGATCGAAGCCACGCATCAGTATGACCATCAACTGGGCTGCCGCGAACAGCACGAGATTGCTCGATCGGTTAAGAGCATTGACGATGTCGCGCGCCGACATCACCCGCGGTTCGACGGCGTAGACCGCCAGCTCCATTACAATCATGAACAGCGGTTGGCTGAACGAAAGCAACCAACCGACGGCGCCGCGACGACGTGGGGCGTCCAGCCGAGTGCGGGATGCGGCGTCAGTCAACGGGCGTCCTCCGCTTGACCATTTCGTTCATAGCGAGGGCGAGAACGACGATGCAACCGAGAGAGTTTGCCTGTATGCATGGATCGATCCGCAACAGATCCATCGCGTCCGTCAGAATCTGCAAGAAGCAGACCGCCCGCGTCACCATCTCAACTGCGCCGACTCCGCCCTTCAGGCTGACACCGGCGATGACGCCCGCCACGATGATTTCCAGCGTCGGTTGCCCTTTGATGACCACCTGGCCCAAGCCGAATTGCGCGGTGAGCGCGAGGCCGGAAACGGCGATCAGGTTCGCGCAGCCGGCTTAGGCGGGTATCAGTTAGGTCTTGGCACGGATGCGCGATACCGTCGTCGCCTGCGGATTGCCGAGGTTGGCGAAGAGATAGCGGCCCACGCGGGTGAAAGTCTGCATGAACCACACGAGGGCGACAACTGCCGCAGCCGAATAAGCGGCAGTCGGCAACTCGAGCTATAGACCGCGGCCGAAACCGCCGACATAGGGTTTCAGCATGCCGTAGTCGGGAATGTCGATGATCAAAGGCAGCGCGAAGCCGGTGGCGATCGACATCGTTCCCAGTGATACGACGTAGGACGACAGGCGCAGGAGCGCGACGCCCAGGCTGTTTACTAGTCCAACAATCAGTCCTCTGTCGAGCCCAGCGATCACGCCGAGCGTCACAATGACCGCTGTCTGATCGGGAAACACGCCGTTGGCCCGGACAGTCGCCAGCGCGCTTGCGGGGCTGGCGGGCGCAACCACAGCGCCGCCGGACAGATCAAATCCACCGACAATAGGAACCAGCATCTACCCCGCCGACAGAATGACAAGATAGTGCGAACCGCCCAACACTTTGAAGACGTTTTGCGGAGTTAGAAGGCGCAGGACGAACAACGCGAGCGCCGTTACCAGAACGATAGGCCCCGGCGGGTCGCGTCGGGCGCGGGCGAGCGTCTGCGTCATGGCCGGCGCTCCGCATTCCGGCTTGACGGCGCGTATTGGGCGTCGTCGCAAAAGAAATGCGCCAGCACTTCCGGTTCGTTGATGTCGGCCCCGATCAGCTCGGCGGCCATGCGCGAGCGGCGCATGACATAGAGCCCGTGCAAGAGGTGCGGCGCCTCGGGCAGATCCGAGGACACCAGAACAATGGCGGCGCTTGTTGCGACCACCTCTCTCATCAGATTGTAGACCTCTGTCTTGGCGCTGACGTCGATGCCGACCGTCGGCTCGGCGAACACGTCTACGTTGATCTCGCGCGTGAGGCCGCGTTCGAGCGGAACCTTCTGCCGGTTGCCGGCCGACAGGTTCGTCACGGTGCGTTCGAACTGCGGCGGCGGCAGCTTGAGTCGGCCGACGATGGATTGGATCGCCCGCCGCTCGCTGCCGCGCTGCAGCACGCCGCGCCGCGAGTGGGTCGGCAGATCGAGCGCCGTCATCGAAACGTTCTCGCGAATCGGTCGGCCGAGTACCAAGCCGTCGGTGACGCGATCGGACGGGAAATAGCACAGGCCCGGCCCCAGCGGCGTCGCCGCCGAGGGATGATGCACAACCTCGCCGCCGTCGCGGATCACGCCCTCGTTGATCAGCTCCAGGCCATAGATGGCGCACACCAATTCGGAGTTGCCGCAGCCGACCAACCCAGCGATGCCGGTGATTTCGCGCGCGCGGAGAAGCTGACATCGCTGACCGTGTGATTGGCCAACTTCAGGTTTTCGACTTTCAGCGGCGCCTTGCTCGGCCGCGGTCAAATGTGAGGAGACAGCGCCTCGATCTTGCGCCCGGTCATCAATTCGACGAGGCTGCTCTCCATCAGCTCGTCCGCGTTCACCGCCGTTATCTTGGGGCCATCGCGCGGCACGGTGATTCGGTCGGGGATCTGTTTGATCTCGCGCACGCGATGGGAGACATGAATGATGCCGACGCCTGACACCTTCAACTTGGCGACGAGCCCGAACAACTTCTCGGCCTCCGCCTCCGTCAGCGAAACGGTCGGTTCGTCCAGGATCAGCAGCCGCACATGGGCCAGGAACGCCTTGGCGATCTCAGCTTTTTCTGCTGACGGGCGCGCGAAAGCTCGCGCACCTTGTGGCCGGGGTCGGGGTCGAAACCAAGCAGCTTGATGAGTTCGACCGCCCTGCCGCGCATGGCCGGGCGATCGAGCACGCCGTCCCGAGTCATTTCGCGACCGAGGAACAGAGTCTGCTCGACGATGAGTGCGGGGACGACGCTGAACTCCTGAAACATCGGCCCGGTGCCGAGTATCCGCGCCGCTTACTGCGTGAGATGGCGCACGGCTTCGCCCTGATAGGTAAAGTCCTCCTCGTCGGGCGGAAACGCGCCGGCGATGATGTTAATCAGCGTCGCCTTGCCGGCACGTTCTCGCCGAAGAGAACATCCGCCTCGCCATGAGGCGACTCGAAATCGACGCGGTCGCGCGGGGCCACGCCGGGGAAGCGTCTCGACGCCTGCTTGAGTTCAAGCAGCGGGGAATTGTCGCGGGCCGAGGAGGGCGCCCGCGGCGCGCCAGCCGAAACTGGATCAACAAACGACATGGCGCCTTGTCCAATCCACGGCGATCAAGGCGCCCTGGCGGAATAGGCCGCCTTGAAATCGGCCGGCGCCAGCACGAGGTGCATATTTATCTGCTTGACGTTGCGTTGCGCGACAATGTCGGGGATGGCCATCAGGCTCCTGGCGTAGGGTTGCTTCTCATGCGCGCGCAGCGCTTTACCGATGGCGATGCGCCCTCGGAAGACCGGATCTTGAGTGGCAAAGGCGGGGATTTCGTCCTTATTGAGCGCGTCGAGCATCGCCTGGTCCTCGTTGGACCACATCATCAGTGCGTCCTATTTGCCCGCGTGCGCGACCGCGCTGACCGCCGCCTCTGCCGCCGACGCGCAGCTCCAGATAGCATTCATTTCCGGACAGGCATGCAACGCGTTCCCGATCAGGCCGAACTGCAGCGCGACGGCGGAATCGCCGAACTTGTCGCCGAGCAAATTGACGTTGCTCTTGCCTTTGACGATTTGTTTGAAGCCGTCGAGGAGCGGTTCCGCCCACGCCGAGCACGACGGGCCGGGCAAGGTGACGACGTTGCCGGGCTAGCGCTTGAGATAGTCGACGATAGGCGCCGGTCTGCACGCCCATCGCCGTGAAATCGACAGTCGTCTTGGACGTCACGGTGGACTTGGAGACGGGATTGACCGCGCTTATGATGAGCTTGCCGGCCTTGACGCCCTCGGCGAATTTCTTGTCGGGGCCGGCTTCGGAGATCGGCCCAACGATGATGGCTTCGAAAGTGCGCGCAATGCGATCGTAGAACTGCGATAGTTGTTATGGCATGCTCTCAATACCGCCGGCCTGTTAAGCGTCATGTTGACGCCTAGCGCCTGGCCTAATCGACGACGCCATAATCGGTCGCGACCGAGAGCGTATCCTTCTTGAGTGGGAACAAGCCGCAGATGTTCCGGGGCTTGGAAGTCTTGGTGAGCGGCGTCCAGTCCTCGACCTTCTGTTTCCCCGAGTCATAAGTGTTGACCTTGGCCGGTCACCAGTTTCCGTCCGCCAAGGCGGCGCCGGGCGACATCAAAGCGACTCGCGACGCAATCGCTCCGGCTGTCCGTGCGGAATGTCCCATGGTGCTTCTCCCGTCTTGCGGCAACGCTGGCGGTTGTTTCGACAATTTGTTGTTCCACGCCCCGCTGCGAACGGCGGAGGCCACGCGGAGGCCGAATGGCATTTCTCGTGGCTTGCTCCTCCTTTCCGGCTGCGCATGGCTACTTCTCGCCCTTACTGATCACGTGGGAGCCGCGCTCGTGCAACGAGGCTTTCCAGCCAGGTTCCACGACGATTGTCGACGCCGCTTCTTCAATCATCGCCGGACCCGAAGCGACGGCGCCAGCGCCGAGTCGCTCGCCTTCGCACCCCGGCGTGCTCTGGCCCTCGCCGCTCGACTTGAAGATCGCCTGGCGATGGTGTTTGGGGGCGATTTCGGCCATCCCACCTTTCGCGAGCGCGGGAAGCCGCGGCTTTTCGATGCGACTGTAGAGCGTCGATTCGATGTTGACCACTTTGGCGCCCACCGCGGCCACGTGGCGACGCATCACCGGCGCCAGATGGGCGTTGACCACGGGGGTTGCGGTCCGCGTGTATTCGCGTTTGGGGATAGAGCTCGCAGCCGACCGTCGGGATCGCATCGGGCGTAATCTCGCGCACGATCTCCGCCGCGGGGTATTCGTGCGCGGGTTGAGCACCGACCAGACGAACGAGATCGCGACGGTTTCGACGTCTTCAGCTTTGAGGACTTCGGAGGCGGCGCAGATGTCCTCCTCGTGCAACGGCGTGCTCGCGTGTACCGTCGACAGCACGCGCTCGCGCACGCCTTTGCGCAGATAGCGCGGTGCGAGCATTTTCGCGGCGGGATATCCGGGATCGCAACGGAGGCCGTCCTCCTTATGGGCGTTGCGGATCTGGATCGAGTCCTCGTGATCGGCTGTACAGATCAAGCCCGTCGTGCCGTCGTTATGGGCGATCAGCGCGCTGTTGACGACGGTCGTGCCATTGATGCAGAGATCGCAATCGGGCACGATGGATTCGGCCGACCGTCCGAGGGCCTGCGCCTTCAGGCCGTCCTCGATCGCCTTCGTAGGATTGTTAGACGTCGAAAGCGACTTGAGCGGTTTCGTGACTCCGGTCGCCTTGTCGGCGATGACGAAATCGGTGAAGGCGCCGCCGGGGTCGATGCCGGGACGATATTGTGTGGTCGTGGCGCTGTCTCCTCGGTTCAGGCGCCGCGCCTTGCCGCCGTGGCGGCGACGTCGACTTCGAGAGCAGCGAGAGTTTTGAACACCAGGCCGTAGTCCTACTCGGCGGCGCGCGCCGACACCAGTCCGTTGCGCACGTCTTCGACGACCTTGTCGATATACCGTTCATAAGGATTGCCGCACCCGTCCCTGCCCGGGTTCATGTTGGCGATCGCCTGGCCAAGTTGGATCAGCTCCATGATGTTGGTCCGCAGCAGTTCGACATTGCCGCTTCTGGTGATCTCGAACCGGGCGACCTTCTCCTGAACCAAAGTTGAGTTCGCACCGGCCGGGCCCATCGCCGAAGCCGATGCACAGCATCTCCGTGTCGAGCGGCTCGGCCTCCCAGGCAGCGCCGGAACCGCCGCGGAACTTGCCGGCGCCGGCCAAGTCCGAGATCGACAAATAGCGATGGATGATGATCGGATAGGAATATTCGAGCAACTCGACGTCGCTCGAGGTCAACGCGCGGAAACAGCATTCTGGTGGGACCGCATGCCGACCGTCCTGATGCGGCGTCGCGCTGCCGCCAGAAGTGATGGCGTCGAGCGCCATCGTCACATATTGATTGTTGATGCGGCTGTCCCAACCGGCAATATTGAGCCCGTTGGCGTGGCCCCAGGACGCCGCCACCTTCGAGGGCATCGCCTTCTCGAAAGCGGGGCGCACGGGGTCGGTCAGGGTCTCCATCGGCGTCGTTGTCCAGGATCAGATCGCCCCCTTGGATGTCGCCTTCGAAGAATTTGGCTACAGGCGTCATGGCCGGGATCAGCGCGCCGAGATGGATCGGAGTGTGCTGCCCCTGGAGGATCATCTCCGGCTAGCCGTTGAACAGCGCCGTCGAATAATGGCGCGCGAGGTTGAAGACCGACGAACGCGCCGTCTTCTCAAGGGAAAGCGGTATCTCGCGCTGGGCTTTCTCCAGCGCGCCGCGCACGACCGGAAGCGTGATCGGATCGACATTGCGCGTGCCTGGCGGGGCCGCCGAAATTGCTGCCGCGCTGCTGTTCGTCTCTCTCCTGAAGCACGCGGCTTCGTTCGGCCGCCAGCCATTATGCGCCACAGACTAGCTCCGACCGACGGCTCGGTGTTTGCGCAGGATGCGCGGGAACCTATCGCCGCCGCGCTCTGACGCGGGGGCGCGGCGGACTCTCCAGGCTCAAAGCAAGCTACGCATGCCATCTATCTGTTTGCGTCGCTCATGCCGCGCCGCCGGCGCCGTTCCCATTGTAACGTGGACGAACTTCGCGGGCTACGGCGTCGCGACAAGGCGCGATCGGCTCGGCGCCGGTGGGGACCTGGATCGAGCCATAAGGGTGGCAGGCGTCGACAATGTTTGAAGGGTTGGAGCCGGCGTCGAACGGCGGCTCACGCGGCGCGAACTTAACTTCAGACGCCGCCTTCCAGATGTCCTCGAAGTAACCGCGCCCCGCCGCTTCGGTGATCCCGTGCCAGTAGAGGCCGGGCGTCATCCGCAGCGTCGCGGCCAAGCCCGGCGCGCGGCGCAGGCCCGCAGGCGCGCTGCGGGCTTCCGCGGCGCCGCTTGCCGGCGCCACCGGCAATTCGTCGCCGGCTTCGAGCTTGCGGCCCTTGCAGCCGCCGAGCGGATAGGTTTATCGCGAACCAAGCGCAACGGGCACATCGATCCCGCCCGAGACGGCGATATTGCCGCGCGCGCCTTCAGGAAAGCGAACGACGGCGTCTGGCCCTTCCTGACTGCGAACGATGCCCCGGTCGCGCGCTCCGCGTCGCCCACCTTCGGCGTCAGCTCGGCCCCGGTCACCGCCACGGTCACATCCGCCGTGAATTGGAGTTCGGGCCCAAGGAACGCGCATTCCAGCAGGGCGGCGTCCTCGGGGTTTCCAACCAAGGAATTGGCGGCGCGCAGCGCGAGCCGGTCCATGGCGCCTGATATCGGGATGCCGATATGAAATAGCCGGGGCGGTCGAGGTCGTGCACCGTAATCGCGAGGCCGGGCTTGAGACTTTAATGGCCACTGAGCGCCCCCGACAGCTTGGCGTTGGTCCCGTCGATGTCGGCGACGATGGAATCGTATTCCGCGCGCTCGATCGGGCGCCGCTTGGCGATGTCGCCGGGGAAAGCGATGTCGGATTGCTTGTAGGCGAGCGGCGCACCGTCGCCGTTGCGCAGCATCTTGCGCATGAGATCGACGCCGGTGATCGTCTCGGTGACCGGGTGTTCGACCTCGATGCGGGTGTTCATCTCGATGAAATAGAAGTGGCGGGTCGCGTCTTCGTAGGGAGTTTCGAATGTTCCCGCTCGCGATAGTTAACGGACTTCGCCAGCGGCAGCGCGGAGGCGCAGAGCGCTTCGCGCGCTTGGCCCGAGAGCGCCAGCGACGGCGCCCCCTCCGAGACCTTCTGCCGCCGCCGTTGCAGCGAGCATTCGCGCCTGTAGCATGGATGACATCGCGGCTGTCGGCGAGCGCCTGCACCTCGATGTAGCGCGCGCGGGCGATGAATGTCTCGAAAAGGAGACCGCAGTCGCCGAACGCCCCCTTGGCCTCGGCGCTCGCCTGATCGAACGCCGCTTGGTTCTCTGGCGTCTCAACCACACGGACGCCGCGCTCGCCGCCGCCAGCGGCGCTTTGAGCGTCATGGGATGGCGGTCTGCAGCCGCGAGATCGCCATTCGAGCCAACTCGAAGAGCGGCTGGCCGACCATCACCGGATCCTCGTTCTCGACGACGAAATTGGCGACGACGCCGGCCGCGTCGGCCTGCACTTCGACGAAGGTCTTCATCACCTCGTCCAGGCCGATCGCATCGCCGAGCGCGACAGCATCGCGTTCCGATTTGAACGCCGGCTTGTCGGGCGCCGGCTTGCGGTAGGACGTATCGGGCAGGGGAGAAGCGATCTGCGCCATGAGAGTCTCCGCCAACGCTGATGTCGGGGAATGGCGGTGCGGACGGCCGCGGCGATCTCTTGCGCGTTCGGCGTGCCGGAATGCGCACAGATGGTCTGCGCGTCGACGCTGCGCACCTTGCCTTCCGCCACCGCGCGAACGCATTTCGCGGCTGCCTGCTGCGGCTCCTCGGCGTCGTGCGCGCGCGTGATAATAAGACCGTCGTCGTTGTAGTCGAGGTCGGCATAGAACTCGGGGATCATCGCTTGGCCGCGGCCGGGATAGACGGTCTCGTGCAGCTTTCCCTTCATGCCGAGCAGCAGCTTGTTGTATACCGTCGCGGCGTCGCAGATCGCGTTGGCGACCTCCGCGTCGCGGGCTGCCATGCCGTAGGGGACGCCGTGCGGCATGATGTGGTTCGGCGCCATGCCCTCGGCCTCGAGGAAACCGACCCGCTTCCGTGCCGATCCCGCAGCCTCGGGTTCGATAAGAGCCAAGACGCGCCGACCGGCCTGTGGCATAAACGCGGGACTGACATCGAGCAATCAAGAGGCTGCTCCCATGCCGAACCCCTTCGCCGGCACGATCCCGGCCCTGATGACGCCCTGCGCCGGGGACCGCAGCCCCGACTTCGCCGCCCTCGTGCGCAAGGCGAAGGAACTCGTCGGACTGGGAATGCGCGGCGTGGTCTACTGCGGGTCGATGGGGGATTGGCCTTTGCTGACGGACGAGCAGCGCATGACCGGCGTCGACCGGTTGGTCGCCGCCGGCGTGCCCGTCATTGTCGGAACCGGGGCGCAAAACACAGCGCGCGCCATCGCGCTCGCCGCGCACGCCAGGCGCGTCGGCGCGGCGGGCCTGATGATCATTCCCCGCGTGCTGTCGCGCGGGTCTTCCGTCTCGGCCCAGCGCGCCCATTTCGACGCGGTGCTCGCCGCCGCGGTCGATCTGCCGTCAGTCATCTACAACAGCCCCTATTATGGTTATGAGACCCGCGCGGACCTGTTCTTCGATATCCGCTCCCGCCATCCCCATCTCATCGGCTTCAAGGAGTTCGGCGGCGCGGCCTCGCTGCGCTATGCGGCCGAGCACATCACCGGCAAGGACCCCTCGCTCTCGCTGCTGGTCGGCGTCGACACCCAGGTCTTTCACGGCTTCGTCAATTGCGGCGCCATCGGCGCCATCACCGGCATCGGCAACGTGCTGCCGCGCGAAGTCCTGCATCTGGTCGGCCTGTGCAAGCGTGCGGCCGAAGGCGACGCGACCGCCCGCCGCAGGGCGCAGGAGCTGGAGCAGGCGCTCGCCGTATTGTCCTCGTTCGACGAGGGCGCCGACCTCGTCCTTTACTACAAATATCTGATGACGTTGCGCGGCGACGCCGAATATCAACTCCACTTCAACGAAGTCGACGCCCTCTCGCCGGCGCAGGCGCAATACGCTAAGGCGCAACTCGCCTTATTCGAAGCCTGGTACGCCGACTGGACGAAGCAGGCGGCGGCTACCGAACGGCGGGAGAAGGCGGCGTGAAAGCGGTACGCGTCATCGATTCCCATACCGAGGGCGAGCCGACGCGGCTGATCGTCGGCGGCGGCCCCGATCTCGGCGGCGGCCCGTTGAGCCAACGGCGCAAGGCATTCGCCGAGCGGCATGACGGCTTGCGCACCTTCGTGCTGAACGAGCCGCGCGGGTTCGACGCCATGGTCGGCGCACTGCTGTGCGAGCCTATCGATCCGGCTTGCGCCGCCGGGCTGATCTTCTTCAACAATGCCGGCTATCTCGGCATGTGCGGGCATGGCGCTATTGGCGCGGCCGTCTCGCTGGCGCATCTGGGACGCCTGCGACCCGGCCGGCATAAGTTTGAGACGCCGGTCGGGATCATCGCGGTCGAGCTGCACGAAAACAACACGGCGACGATTGCAAATGTGCCGAGCTACGTGCACCGCCGCGACGTGTCGATCCGGATCGAGGCGCTGGGCGAGGTGCGGGGAGATGTCGCCTGGGGCGGCAATTGGTTCTTCCTCACCGATGATGGGCCGTGCGAGATCGCGCTCGCAAACATTGTGCAACTGACCGGCGCCGCGCTCGCAATCCGGCAGGCTCTCGCCCACGACGGCGTGACCGGCCGCAACGGGGCGGAAATCGACCACGTCGAGATCTTCGGTCCGTCGTCGTCGGGCGCGAACTCGCGCAATTTCGTCCTCTGCCCCGGCGCGGCCTACGACCGCTCGCCGTGCGGCACCGGAACCAGCGCCAAGCTCGCTTGCCTCGCGGCGCAAGGCGAACTGGCGGCGGGCGAGCCCTACGTGCAGGAGAGCGTGATCGGCAGCCGCTTCACCGGCCGGTATCAACCAGGGCGCGACGGCGCGATCCTGCCCAGCATAACCGGCCGCGCCTGGGTTACGGCGGAGGCGACGCTGCTCGGCGATCCCACGGATCCGTTTCCGTATGGCGTCGGCGGCGCGACGGAGACGGGCCAGCTTCAGCGTGACAGCTTGCGATACTGACCGGGCGAAACGCCCACGGTCTTGCGAAACTGGCGCGCGAAAGTTGTCTGGTCGGCGTAGCCGCAGTCGAGCGCGATCTCGCTGATCCCGTCGGCGCTGCGCCGCAGCCGTTCGCTCGCCCGCTCGATCCGCATCCGCGTCAGATATTGCCCCGCCGACAGGCCGAACATGGCGCGGATGCGCTGGTCGAACTGAAACACCGAAAGCCCGGCGCGAGCGGCGAGGTCGGCGACCTTGAGCGTCGCGTCGGGGTGTTTCTGTGCATAATGCAGCGCCGCCGACAGCGCCTGCGTCGCGTCGGGCGCGGGCTTGGCCGGCCAAAGATCGCGCGACAATCCAACGAGGCCCGCCACGCCGCCGCCACGATTGAACAGCGGCTCCTTCCAGGTCAGACACCAGCCCTGTTCGCCATCGGGATAAAGGTGAAGCTCCAGCTCGCCCTTCAGCGAGCGGGCGCTCTTCAGGATCGCGCGATCCTGTTCGGCGATGCGCTTGCCGAGTTCGCCGGCGAACACCTGTTCGGCGTCTAGTCCGATCAACTCCTCGCGCCGCCGTCCGGTGCGCTTGGCCAGCGTTTGATTGACGCAGACATACTGCCCAAGCGCGTTCTTGACGAAGAAGATCGTATCTACGAAAGAGTCGAACAGCGTATCGCAGACAAGCGGCACGTCCAGGCTTGCGATCAACTCGTCGAGGGTTTGCGAGCGCAACATCAAACCGCCGCCTCAAGCGATAACGAGTACGGGCTCGCCGAGAACGGCGAAGTTGGGGGTTATTCCGAGGCCCGGCGCGTCCGGCGCCGTCATGAAGCCGTCGACCCGCTTCGGCGCCCCGGCGGCTATCGTCACCGTTCCATAGCTGTTGAAGTCGGTGGCGGAGAAACAAAACTCCTCCGGCGTCGAACGCGCGAGGTGGGCGATGGTCGCCGTGACGATGTCGCCGCCCCAAGTGTCTTCAATCGTCATCGGCGTTCCCGACGCGATGCAGAGGTCGCGCATCAGCCTGGCTTTGGTCAGCCCTCCAACCTTGCTGATCTTGAGATTGACGATATCCATCGCATCGTCTGCGAGCGCGCGCGTCAGCGTCGCGACCCCGTCGATCACCTCGTCGAGCACGAAGGGACGCGTCGTGCGCCGGCGCACCGAAAGACATTCCTCATATGTCGGGCAGGGTTGTTCGATATGAACGTCGACGTCAGCCACGCTGCTGACGATCCTTGCCGCTTCGGCGCGCGTCCAACCGGTATTCGCATCGGCCACCAGCACGTCGCGCACTCCGAGCACCGCCCGCGTCTCGCGGATTCTGTCGATGTCCTGATCGGCGTCGCCGCCAACCTTGAGTTGGAACTTCGTGTAGCCCTCCGCCTTGTAGCCGGCGATCTTGCGCGCCATCGCTTCCGGCGCCTCTTGCGAGATCGCGCGATAAAGCGCAATGCGGCTCTGCGCGGAACCGCCGAGAAGCGCATAGGCCGGCAGGCCGGTCGCCTTGCCCAGGATGTCCCAGCAGGCGATGTCGATCGGCGCCTTGACATAGGGGTGGCCGCGCAACACGGCGTCCATGTGGCGGTTCAGCACCATGAGATCGCGGGGATCGAGGCCGATGACTTTCGGACCGATCTCCGCCAGACCCGCGCGCACGCCGCGGGCGTAAGCTGGCAGGTAGGCCGACCCGAGCGGACAGCATTCGGCGTAGCCGGTGACGCCAGCGTCGGTCTCGACGGCAACGACGGTTGAATCGAACACCTCGACGAAGTTCCCGTTCGACCAGCTGTAGCGACCCTCTTTCAGCGGCAGATCCACCTGCCAGGCTTTGACGGCAACGATCTTCATGACTCTTACCTCGAGGCGGATCAGCGAACGGACTTGAGGAATTCGATGGTCTCGGCCCGCCGGGGATTGTTGATGACTTGCTCGGGCGAGCCGATTTCGTGAATGCGGCCGCGGTGGACGAACGCAACCCTGTTCGATACGTCGCGGGCGAAGCGGATTTCGTGCGTGACCACGACCATCGTCATGCCCTCGGAAGACAGCATACGCATCGTGTCCAACACCTCGCCAACCAACTGGGGATCGAGCGCGGACGTCACCTCGTCAAACAGCATGTAGTCCGGCGACATCGCCAGCGCGCGGGCGATCGCCATGCGCTGCTGCTGGCCGCCCGAAAGCCTGGAGGGATAGCCGAACAGCTTGTCCTTGAGGCCGACATGCGTCAGCTTCTCGATGGCGATCGCCTCCGCCTCCGCCCGGCTCTTGCCCAGAACCCTGCGCGGCGCCAGCATCACGTTTTCGAGCACGGTCAGGTGCGGAAATGCGTTCCATTGCTGAAACACGATGCCGATCTTGCGCCTCAGCTTGTTGAGATTGGTTCCGCGCGCGTGAACATCCGTGCCGTCGACGAGAATGCGCCCGCCTTCGATCCCTTCCAGGCCGTTGATGCACATCAGCAGCGTGGATTTGCCCGAGCCCGATCCGCCGATGACGGAAACGACCTCGCCGCGCTCGACGTTCATGCTCACGCCCTTCAGCACCTCAAGCGGGCCGAAAGACTTGCGCACGTCCTGGATCTCGATCATTGCTCGCGCCACCTTCGTTCCAGCCATTCGCCGATCCGGGCGATCGGAAAGCTGATGAGGAAGTAGATCGCGCCCGCGACGCCGAGCACGAGGAGCGGCTCTTGCGTGCGCGTGATGACGATCTGCGCCGCGCGCAACAGTTCGATAACGCCAATCCACAGCACCAGCGAACTGTCTTTCATCAGGCCGAGCGCCAATCCGATCCAACCCGGAAGCCCGACGCGCAGCGCCATCGGAAACACGATTGCAACCAGATCGTCGGACCATGTCATGCCGAGCGAGCGCGCCGCTCTGCGCGTCGCCAGCGGCACCGCCAAGACGCTGGCGCGCACGATCTCGGTGCAATAGGCGGCTCCGTAGACCGCCAGCACGATGCACGCGATGGTGAAGCCATCCAAGTCGATTCCCACGAGCGGCGCGAACGCATTGGCGAGGATGATCTGAATCAGCAGCGGAACCGAGCGGAAGATGTCGAGAATGAGCCCGAGCGCCAGGCTCGGCCATCCCGGCAAGGACGCCCGCAGAAGTCCAAATCCAACGCCGAGCAACGTTCCGCCGAGCACCGCCCAGAAGGTGAGGCCAAGCGTGACCGCGGCGCCGCGAAGCATGAACAGGATGTCGTGGGCAGAGACGGTCGCGTTGAACATCGCCGGCGGCCTAGTAGCGGAACAGCCGCCAGGCGATGAGGCGGGCTGCGCCGGTCATGGCCTTCGCGATGAGATAGTACAGGACCGCCGCGACGCTGAAATACTCGAAGGTGCGGTAGGTCAGCACGTTCAGCTGCTGAGTCACGCCGGCGAGGTCCGTATCGAGGCCGACGGTGAGGCCGAGCGCCGTCATCAGCACCGCGAAGATCATCTGATTGGTGATCGGATAATAGACGATGCGGAACAATTGCGGCAACACGACATGGCGCGACGTCTGCCACGACGTCATGCCGAGCGAGCGCGCGGCCCTGGCCTGCGTTGCAGGAATCGCGCGCATGCCGCCACGAAAGATCTCGGCGAGGTAGGCGGAGCTGTTGAAGGCGATTCCGGCGGTCAGCGCCGCATAGCTGTTGAGGTGGACGCCGAGCGAGCCTAGCCCGAAATAAGCGAAGTAGATTTGCAACAGGCCGGGCGTGTTTCTTCCGAACTCGATCCAACCGAGCGCGAACCATGCGGCGGTCTTGCTGCCGCTGATGCGCCCGAAGGCGAGCGCGACCCCGAGGACGATGGCGATCGCGGTGGACAGGGCCGCGATCTCGACCGTCACGAGGCACCCTCCCAACAACAGTGGGAGGGACTCGAACACGGGCCTCCAGTGAAAGCTGTAATTCATGGTTCGGCCGCCCGGAGACTTTAAGACGAGCGGCTACTCGTACACGCCCGGAATGGTGAGCGACGGGGCTTCGCCCGTGCCGATCCATTTCTTGTACAACTCCTGATAGCGTCCTTCGCGCACCTGATGGCTGATGAACAGGTTCAGGTAGTTGATCAGTCCCTGCTCGTTGCGAAGCGCGATCATGCAGACATAGTCGAGATCGTACGGCGCCTTCCCCGTGATCTCGAGATTGGGATATTTGCCGGATTTTACGATTGCGGAGGCCACAGTCGAGGTGACGTCGGTCGCGTCGATCTGGCCCTGCGACAAGGCTAGGAACACGTCGGCCTGCGACTGATAAGGATGGAACGAGCCTTTGCTGTCGCCCCACTTCTTCACGTCCTTTTCGAGCGCGATGGCCTCATAGGTGCCGGCGGTCGATCCGACCGAATGCCCCTTCTGCGAGTCGTAATTGGTGACGCCGGCTTCCTTGCGGGCGACGATGTCGAACTCGAACACGAAATAGGGGTTGGAGAAGCCGATCGTCTTGGCGCGCTCCAATGTGTTGGAGGTGGACGCCACGCCAACGTCGGCCTTGCCGCTCAGCAGGGCAGGGATGCGCTGAGGAAACGGCGTCTCGACAATTTGCGCCTTGACGCCGAGCGCCTTGGCGAGATCGTTGCAGGTGTCGACGTCGAACCCGACGGGATTGTTGTCAGCGTCGCGAAAACCCATCGGCGGGAAATCGAGCGTCACCGCGCAGCGCAGCTTGCCGGAGTTTATGATGTCGTCGAGCTTGTCGGCTTTCGCCGCTCCAACCGCCGCTGCTGCGAAAGCGACCACCAAAGCCAAGGTCTTCAACATGTTCGTCTCCTCCTGCGCCGGACGACCTCGCCGCCTTCAATTAAATGGCCAGAGGCCTACCCTCGCGAGCATTGCAAAACTGTATCCAATACGCAATATCCTTTTTGCGCGGCCTTCAGCGTGCGCGTCGGCGCCGTGTTCGCAAGCGGGAGAGGGAGCGGTTGAAGATCAAGTCGACAGACATCGCGCAGATGGCCTCGGCGCCGGAGGTGATCTTCCAAGCCCTCAAGGACGCGATTACCAAGGGCGACATCGCCGAAGGCGAGGTTCTGCGCCAGGATCACATCGCCAGGTTGTTCAATGTCAGCCGCATTCCGGTGCGCGAGGCGCTGACGCGGCTGGAGGAACAGGGCCTCGTGGTTGGGCAGCGCTATCGTGGGGCCGTGGTCAGCGCGCTGTCAACTGACGAGGTGCGCGAGATCTTCGAGTTTCGCGCGTTGCTCGAACCCGAGGTTATCCGGTTGTCGGTAGGTCGGCTGTCGCCCGCACAACTGAAGCAGGCGGCGAAATATCACGAGGCGTTCGGGCGGGAAGCCAACCCGTCGCGATGGAACGAACTCAACCGGAATTTTCACTTCTGCCTCTACGCGGAGGCGGGCCGGCCCTATTATCTGCAGGTCATCGGCGCGGCGCTCAATCGCGTGGATCGTTATCTGCGAGCCCAGCTCGTCCTCACGGACGGAATGGAGCGGGCGAAGCGCGAACATGGCGCGATCCTCGACGCCTGCGTCGGCCGCGACATCGAACAAGCCGCCTCACTGACCCGTCGGCACATCCTCGACGCCGGAGAGTCGCTGATTGGCTTTCTCGAGCGTGAGCGCGGCGCCGAAGCGCGGGCGGCTTCCCAGTGAGCCGAACGGCCGTTGCCGACGACCAACCTGGAAGCAATGTCCATTGGCCGAATACAAAGAGCTTTCCTTGACTGAGGCGCTCGAATTTGCGCCCGCCGTTTTGCACGCCCCGACAGGACTTTCAAGGCCGGGGTCGGATAAGAGCGGCGCTGGTGACAGGCTATAGAACCCTATCGGCAGAACAGGGCCCAGACCGTCGTCTTGCACTTAGCGCAGAGGTCGGTCACCTCGTCGGCGACGCGCTTGAGATCCTCGCGCGACTCGGCGACCAGCGCGGGCATGTCGAGCGCGACGCTGCCGTCGGCGTCGAACGCCATGGCGCCCAGCTTCACGCTCGCCTCCCGCGCTGCGCCGTCGTGCTTGACTTCGAGCCGCACGGCGGCGCCGGGCGCAAGCGCGCGGATCCTGGCCGACAGCTCCTTCGGCCCGGCGACAGCGTCGCCATTGACCGCCGAGATGACGTCGCCCGCCTTCAGCCCCGCGCCCGCGGCCGGCGAATCCGCAACCGTGCCGGCGACTTCGGCGCCTTCGGCGGACGAGGCCGCGAGTTCGACGCCGAGCCATCCCCGGTTGGGCTTCGGCGCCGCGCGGCACGACGGCTTGCGCGCGGCCAGCGACTCCGCGGCCTTCTTCATCTCCGCCTTGAAGACGGATTGCGCCTGCTCCAGCGCCGCCGCCGTCACGCAGGCGCGGACGCCCTGCGTCGCCCGTAGCGCGAAATCGTCGGCCTCGCCGCAATACGCCAGCGCCGCCTCCTCGACGGCGAGGCTCTTCACCCGGCGCCAGAAGAACTGCTCCTGCGGCTTCGTCAGCCGCGAAAACTCCAGGCTGCCGTGCCCTGCCTCTTCCGCCCAAGCCTGCGAAGCGATCGCGACAACCGCCGCGGCCAACCAAACCCGCATGTCCGCCTCAAACGTCGATCAGCACGCCGGGATTCAGCACGCCGCGGGGGTCGAGCGCGCTCTTGGCCGCGCGCAACGCCGCCGCGAACAGCTCCGGCCGCTGCCGGTCGTACCACGGCCGGTGATCGCGTCCGACCGCGTGGTGATGCGTGATCGTGCCGCCGGCGGCGATGACGGCGTCGCCGGCCGCGTCCTTGATCGCCTGCCATTGCTCCAGCAGCGCGCCGTGGCGGCCGAGCGCGTGGAACGAGAAATACGGCGCCGGGCCGTCGGGATAGACATGGGTGAAGCGGCAGGTCACTTCGCCCGGGCGCCCGGTGGCGTCCTGTATGGCCCGCTCCGTCGCCGCCTTGACGGCGTCGTGCAGCGCCTCGAACCGCTCCCAGGTGATCGCGGTCTCGAAAGTGTCGACGATGAGGCCCGCGGGCGTCAGGAACTCGCGCGCGTAGGGCATGCGGATGAAGGCGTTACGCCACAGCCCCGCAGCGCCGTCGCGATGGCCCTCGCTCGCCTCCGCCGCGCCGCCGTGGTCGGCGCAACATTGCAGCGCGCGGTCCATCCAGGCGTCGAGCGGGTGATCGGCGGATTCGAACGCCAGCACCAGGATCGCCGACGCGCCGTCGCCCGAGCCGGTGTTGTAGGCCTCGCGCGGGTCGAGGATTCGGCAATTGGCGGGGTAAAGGCCCGCCTGCGAGATCGCGCGCACGGCCCTCGCCGCGGCGAAGAACGAGGGGAACCGCAGGCTCGCGCCGGCGCGATGCGTCGGCTTGGCCTGCACCCGCATCCAGGCCTGCGAGATGACGCCGAGAATGCCCTCGGAGCCAATGAACATGCGGTCGGGGCTCGGCCCGGCGCCGGAGCCCGGCAGCCGCCGGGTCTCGACGATTCCCTTCGGCGTGACGACGCGCAAGGATTCCACGAGATCGTCGATGTGGGTGTAAAGGCTGGCGAAATGGCCGCCCGAGCGGGTCGCGATCCAGCCGCCGAGGGTCGAATATTCGAAACTCTGAGGGAAGTGGCGCAGCGTCAAGCCGTGCGGCTTCAACTGCGCCTCCAGCGCCGGGCCGAACGCGCCGCCCTCGATCAGCGCCGCGCGCGAGGTGGCGTCGACCTCGCGCACGCGGCCGAGATGGCGCAGGTCCAGCGTCACCGCCGCGCGACGCCCCCGATGCTCGACGCCGCCGCAGACGCTCGACCCGCCGCCGAACGGCGCCAGCGAGGCGCCCGCCTCGCCCGCCCAGTCGATCACGGCGGCGATCTCGGCCTCGTCTTTGGGGTAGGCGACGACGTCCGGCGCGGCGGCGAAATCGCCCAACATGGCGCGGACGTAGTCGGGGTAGGATTTGCCGTAGGCGTGGGCGGCGCGGTCATAGCGCTCGCTGGTGCAGAATGGCGCTAGCGCGGCGGGCGGGGAAAGCCGCGGCGCGGGGAGGTTCACCTGCTCCAACGCGGGAACCGGCGCCTCGGCGAAATCGCTCGCCGCGAATTTCTCGTGGTAGCGGCCGAGCACGAAGCCGCGCTCCTGCGCGCTCATGCCCTCGCCCTCGCGGCCCCAGCCGTACCACTTCAGTCTTGCGGCCGTCATCGCTCCCCCCCGTTCGCGGTCAGGGCATGAGCTGCCCGCCGTTCACCTCGATGATTTGACCGATAACGTAGCTCGAAAGCGTCTGCGAGGCGAGAAACAGATAGGCGCCGACGCAATCCTCCGGCGTTCCGAGCCGGCCGGCCGGGATGGTGGCGCGGATCGCCTCCAGCGCCTCGGGCGTCGAATAGCGGTCGTGGAACGGCGTCGCGATGACGCCCGGGGAGACGCCGTTGACGCGGATGTTGTCGCCAATCAGCTCCTTGGCGAGTCCCCTGGTGATGGTCGAGACGAAGCCCTTCGCCGCCGCATAGATCATCGCGCCGTTCGCCCCGCCGTTGCGCGCCGCAATCGAGGTCGTGTTGATGACGAAACCGCCGTTTCTGGCGAGCCACGGCCGCGCGGCGCGCGTCATGGTGATGACCGAGCGCGCGTTGAGGTCGATCACCGCGCTCAAGTGCTCGTCGGTCGCCTTCAGCGTATCGACGCGGCCGAGCATGAGGCCGGCGTTGTTGATCAGGCCGTCGACGCCGCGAAACGCCTCGGCCATTCTGGCGACCATGATGGCGCAATCCTCGGGCTTGGTCACGTCGCCCTTGAGCGGCAGGACCTCGCCGCCGTTGAACTCGATCTCGTTGACCAGCGCTTTCGCCGGCCTCTCGCTGGCGTGATAGTTGAGGCCGACCCTGGCGCCCAGCGCGGCGAAGGCGCGGGCGAGCGCGGCGCCGATGCCGGTCGAGGCGCCCGTGATGAGAACGGATTTTCCTTGCAGATCGGGTATGACGAGGTTCATTTCAGAGCGCGCCCTTGCCTGCGAGACTTGCCCGGTCGACGGCGCCGCGACGCCGCCAGCGGCAATGTAGGGCAACGACTGCGCCGAAACTATGTGTTTGCAACTGCAAATGATATCGGCGGTCGCGCCGACGGTCTGCCGTGCGGCGAGGGTTGCGGCCGCTTAAGGTCGCGCCCCGGCCCAAGGCCGGCTCGGCGACGATCTACGCCGCGAGCACGTTGCGCGACAGGATGCGCGCGGCGGTCACGCCGGTCAGGATCACGATCCGGCCGTCCTTGTCGAGCACCCTGATCTTGGCGCCGCGCTGCGCGTCATCGGCCATGGCGGACACCAACGGCCAGGCGGCTTTCAGATCGGGCAGGTAAATCGAGCGGCGCGCGGCGGTGACCGCCCCGTCGACCAAAAGCTCGAAGTCGTACTTTCCCGCCACCGACACGTTCGTCTCCCACAGGCCGACTGCGCCTCTGACAGGCATTCGTGTCGATAGCATGAATCGCCGCGCGGTTAAGATGAAACAAAGTTGAACCGCGCGCAAAATCACCAGGCGTTGCCGCTGGATATGCAGAAGAATTCAATTCCCGCGCGAGCGCGGGAATAACGCAGTGAACATACTTAAGGCGACGACCCGACTAAAGTACCGGCCAAAAATCCGTTAGCCTGTGCTACCGAAACAGCTCCCGGAGGGTTGCGAAAATGTCGCCAGGCCGTCTGTCCAGTGCTCTCGAAGCTGAGCCCGACGCGAGCTGGTCGCTGCCGGAGATGGAATACTGCCACCGGATCAGCGCCTATCTCGGCCTTTCGCTGGAAACGATCATGTCCATGGCGAGGATGGTCCCGACCAGGTCGAGAGCGCAGCGAGACCGCAAGCGCGGCATGTTCGAGACCGTTCGGCCCCGGCGCGGGAAGCTTACGGGGGCGCCGGATTTCGCGGCGAGCCGACTTCGGCTGAACAGAGCAGGAGCGCAACGAGGCGACGAATTGGCGCCGTCGCCGGGCGGATAGAATCGAACGGCCCGTGCGACAGCCAGCGCCGCGCCGCCAGCGGCCGCGTCAATCGAGGTCGCATGATCCACGCCGGTGAACGCAACCGGGATATCGCCGACGAACGTGCGCGCCGTCACGCCGCCAGCTTGATAAAGCCCCTGGCCAGCCGCCGTTCCATTTGACCCGCGCAATTACGCTGGTAAACGGCACTGCGCCGCCGCACGGCGGTTTGGCGACGAGCTGCGCGCGCGGTTTTCGAGTGGCGTTCGGCTTCAACGCGCCGGCGGGCCGCGGAGCCGATCGCAGACCATGCGCCGCGGCGAAAGGACTTGGCGATTTGATCCACGCCCTGATCTTCGATGTCGACGGCACCTTGGCCGAGACCGAGGAGGCGCACCGCGAGGCGTTCAACGCGGCGTTTGCCCGCGAGCGGCTCGGATGGGAATGGAGCGTGCCGCGATATCGCGAGCTGCTGCGCGTGACCGGCGGCAAGGAGCGCATCGCGCGCTATCTCGCCGAGGAAGGGCTGAGCTTGCCGCCCGAGCGCATCGCCGCCCTGCATGGCCTGAAGAACGAAGCCTACATGAAGATCGTGCGCGGGGGCGGCGCCCCGCTGCGGCCCGGGATCGCCGGCGTCATCGCCGAGGCGCGCGCCGCCGGCCTGATGCTGGCGATCTGCACGACGACGTCGCGGGTCAACATCGAAACCCTGCTCGACGTGGCGCTCGGGCCGCAAGGGCGGGCGCTGTTTGGCGTCGTCGTGACGGGCGAGGACGTGCGCGCCAAGAAGCCGGACCCGGAAGCCTATTTGCTGGCGCTGGCGCGGTTGCAGCTTCCGGCCTCGCAATGTCTGGCGCTGGAGGATTCGCGCAATGGCGTCGAAGCCGCCGTCGCGGCCGGCGTTCGCGTCGTCGCTTGCCCCAGCCTCTACACCGCGCACGAGACGTTCCCCGGCGCGGCGGCGATCCGCGAGGACTGGCGCGGCTTCGATTGGCGCGAGGGCTGAGGGGAGAGAAACCTTGCAGGCCAGCCGCCCCATCGACACGCCGCCGGAACCCGCTCGCCTGCGCATTTTCGTCGACGCAGACGCCTGCCCGGTAAAGGACGAGACCTATCGCGTCGCCGCCCGCTACAAGCTCAAGGTCTATGTGGTCGTCAACAGCCCGATCCTGGTCCCGCGCGCTCCGGGCCTGCAGCGGGTCGTCGTCGAAAGCGGCCCCGACGTCGCCGACGACTGGATCGTCGAGCATGCGGGGCGCGGCGCCATCGTCGTCACCTCCGACGTGCCGCTCGCCAGCCGCTGCGTCAAGCAGGGGGCGGAGGTCCTGGCGCCGACCGGCAAGCCGTTCAGCGAAAACTCGATCGGCATGGCGCTGGCGACGCGCGATCTGATGGATAGCTTGCGTTCGGCCGGCCAGACGACCGGCGGCCCGGCGCCGTTCGGCCCGCGCGACCGCTCCCGTTTCCTCAGCGCGCTTGACAATGTGATCACGCGGCTGAAGCGGTCGGGCGTCGAGCCGGAGCCGATCTGAAACGCAGGTCGCGCCTTTCCTTCGCCCCGGTTTTCGCGCATATCCGGCCCGACCGCGCATCCCCGCCGCGATCCGGATGCGCTTACGTGAACGTCTTCACCTCGAATCCCTCCCTCGCGCTCGCTCTGGAGGAGCGCGGCTATCTGGAGCCGACGCCGGTTCAGGCGGCGGTCGTCGCGCCCGAGACGTTCGGCCGCGATCTCCTGGTTTCGGCCCAGACCGGCTCCGGCAAGACCGTCGCCTATGGCGTCGCGATGGCGCAGACGCTGCTCGGCGACGCCGCTACTTTTGCGCCGCCCGAGGCGCCGCTGGCGCTCGTCGTCGCGCCGACGCGGGAGCTGGCGTTGCAGGTCGAGCGCGAATTGAGCTGGCTCTACCGCCATACCGGGGCGCGCATGGTCGCCTGTGTCGGCGGCATGGATGCGCAACGCGAGCGGCGCGCGCTGCAGTCGGGCGTCCATATCGTCGTCGGCACGCCGGGGCGGCTCAGGGATCACATCGAACGCGGCGCGCTCGACGTCTCCGCGCTGGCGATCGTGGTGCTCGACGAAGCCGACGAGATGCTCGATCTCGGCTTTCGCGAGGATCTCGAATTCATGCTGAGCGCGATGCCGGCGGAAAAGCGCAGCCTGCTGTTCTCCGCCACGGTGCCTAAGGGGATTGCGACGCTGGCGCGCAGCTACCAGCGCGACGCCTTGCGGCTGGAGGTCGAGCGCGGCCGGCAGGGCGGCCATGCCGACATCGAATATCGCGCCATCCGCATCTACCCGCAGGAGCGCGAGGCCGCGGTCGTCAACCTGCTGCGGCTGCTGGAATCCCCGACCGCGATCGTATTCTGCAACACCCGCGAGGCGGTGCGCCATCTCAGCGCCACGCTGACCGAGCGCGGCTTTGCCGTCGTGACGCTGTCGGGCGAACTGAGCCAGCACGAGCGCAACCAGGCGATGCAGGCGTTGCGCAACGGGCGTTCGCGCGTGCTGGTGGCGACCGACGTCGCCGCGCGCGGCATCGATCTGCCCAATGTCGGCATCGTCATCCACGCCGATCTCCCGCACGACGTCGAGACGCTGCAGCATCGCAGTGGACGCACCGGCCGCGCCGGCAAGAAGGGCGTCAGCGCGCTGCTGACGCCGCTCAGCCGCGGCCGCAGCGCGCAGCGGCTGTTCACCGAAGCCGGCGTCGAAGTCGCCTGGGTCGGGCCGCCGAGCGCGGCGGAGGTGCGCGCGCTCGACGCCGAACGCTTCCTCGCCGATCCCGCGCTGGCCGAGCCGGCGTCGGACGAGGATCGCGAGATGGCCAGCCGGCTGCTGGCCGAGCGCGGGGCGGAGGCGGTCGCGGCCGCGCTGGTGCGGCTCTATCGCGCCCGGCTGCCGGCTATCGAGGAGATCGCCGATCCCGGCGAGCGCGCGCGCGAGACGAGGCCCCGGCCGGTCTACAGCGAACGCCCCGCCGCGCGCGGGACGGGCGAGGATCGCGACGGCGCGCCGCCCGCGCGCGCCCAGCATTCGCTCGGCGGCGTCTGGTTCCGCATCAACATCGGCCGCGCCAAGGGGGCCGATCCGAAATGGCTGCTGCCGATGATCTGCCGCGCCGGCGGCCTCAGCAAGGCCGACATCGGCGTGATCCGGGTGTTCGACGCCGAGACCCAGTTCGAGATCTCCGCGCAAGCCGCAGGCAAGTTCAGCGCCGACGTCAAGAAGAAGGTCGAGGGCAATCTGCGCATCGAGCCGCTCGGCGCGGCGGGGGCGGGCGGCGGCAAGCCGGACAAGCACACGCGGCAGGCGCGCAAGGCGCAACAGCAGCGCGCTTGACGGCGGCCTTGGCGGCAAACCATTGTCGGGATCAGGACGTTTGAGCGGAAACAGGCCATGGAACGCGTGACGATCAGCGTGTCCGACGAATTCGCGGAGGAGTTGACTGCGTTCATGCAGTCGCACGGCTACGCCAACCGCTCAGAAGCCATTCGCGATCTCGCCCGCATCGGCCTGGAGAAGGCGCGCAACGATCCCGCCGAAGGGGAGGGCCACTGCGTCGCGGCGCTGTCCTATGTCTTCGATCATCACACGCGCGAGCTGTCGAAGCGCCTGACCGATGCGCATCACGGGCATCATGACTTGCAGGTGGCGACGATGCACATCCACCTCGATCACGAAAGCTGCCTCGAGGTCGCGGTGCTGCGAGGACCGACACAAGCGGTGCGCGAGTTCGGCAAGTCGGTGATCGCCGAGCGCGGCGTGACCTACGGCAATATCAGCTTCGTTCCCGTCGATTTCGACACCGGCGCCCACGCCCATGGCTCGGGACAGCACAGCCACAGCCATACCCACCCGAAAGGCTGACCGGCGCCCCTCGTATGACCTTTCGTAGAATTCTGCATACTTTTCGTTATCCGACCGGGTTGGCGGACTGAACCTCGCCGCGGCCCGTCCAAGCGCCTCGGTCAGCAGAGGCGCCCGCGTTCCATGAGCGGGGATCATCGTGCACATTCCGCACGGATACCTTTCGCCGAGCGCCTGCCGCAGCGCCGTTCTGGTTCGTGCGCAGCGACAATTAAGATGTCCTGTTCGACGATCGGCTGGAATGTTTCCTCGGGCCCGACCCGGTCATGCGCATGCCGCGCGTGCGCACGGACGCATGCCGCCTACGCCCGCGCCTGGACCGCCTTGGACGACGCCCTGCCGCCCGAGACGCCTGTCGGACGATGGTCGCATTGTTGGCGCTCGCTTCGACCCGCGACGCCTGTGAGATCGCTGTGGCCG